>CABFOD010000519.1_pt1 | contig 25263 bp, 22 predicted proteins | sample 3521941 | NCBI WGS metagenome assembly CABFOD01 (sample SAMEA5312449, study PRJEB27640) | indoor metagenome | biome: indoor environment; feature: uncontrolled; material: polymer tiles stone | place: Germany | collected 2014-07-07
AATGTATTATACAGGTGAGGATGAGATAAATGATTAAAATAGCAGTTGATTTGATGGGGGGAGACGATGCTCCTCAAGTAGTATTAGATGGTATTGAACTTTTCTTAAAAGCGTTTAGTGATGTTGAGATTCAGGGATATGGCTTACCGGAATATAACACGATTAAACATGATAATTTTAAATTTATTGCTTGTTCAGAACAAATTACGATGGACGATGAACCGGTACGTTCAGTACGCAGAAAGAAAGATGCATCGTTGGTACGTGCTGCAGAAGCCGTTAAGTTAAAAACAGCTGATGCATGTGTTTCAGCAGGTAATACTGGTGCATTAATGTCAGCAGGATTATTTATTGTCGGCCGTATTAAAGGTATAGAGCGTCCAGCCTTAGCAATGACTATGCCAACGATTGATAATAAAGGCTTTATGTTACTTGATATGGGAGCAAATGCTGATGCAAAACCTGAACATCTAATACAATATGCAAAGATGGCAAATATCTATGCGAAAGCAAATCGTAAAATAGATAATCCGACAATTGGATTAGCCAATATTGGTACTGAAGATAAAAAAGGAAATACATTGACGAAAGAAACATTCGCATTATTAAAAGCAGAAACTTCAATAAATTTTATCGGCAATGTTGAGCCTAAAACGCTATTGAATAGTACGGCAGATATCGTCGTAACAGATGGTTTTACTGGAAATATTATATTAAAGACACTAGAAGGTACAGCTAACAATATTTTTAAAATGTTAAAACAAACTTTAACAAGCAGTACTAAAAATAAACTAGCTACAGCAATTATAAAGAACGATTTGGCAAAACTAAAAGGTAAGATGGATTATTCTGAGTATGGTGGAGCTGTATTGTTTGGTGTGAATGGTCTTGTAATAAAGGCGCATGGATCTAGTGATAAAGTTGCGATTTACAATGCACTGCGCCAGGCTCGACTTGCCGTTGAAGAAGATGTCGTATCAACATTGGCGAAAGAGGTGGGAACAGATGAGTAAAGTATTGATGTTCCCTGGACAAGGCTCACAGTACACAGGTATGGCGATAGATATTTATAATGATGATACAGGTAAGTCATTACTGAATGACTTAAATGCAGTTCTTGATGAGGATATTATTGCAATCATGGAAAGTGGAGAAAAATTAGCTGAGACAAAAAATACACAACCTGCAATTGTCATGCATAGTATAGCAGCAATGAAACTTGCGCAGTTAAACGCTGATTATGTTATAGGACATAGTTTAGGTGAATATGCAGCACTTGTTGCAGCAGAAGTCATTTCACCGATAGATGCTGTGCGCATCGTACGTAAACGTGGTCAATTGATGCAGTCAGCATTTCCTCCGGGCGTAGGATCGATGGCAGCGATAATGGGGACTGACCGAGACATTATCGAAAAAGCATGTCAAAGATTATCAAATGTCAGCGAAAAGCTAGATATTGCAAATTTAAATTGCCCAGGTCAAATCGTAGTTGCAGGTCATCAGACATTGATTGATAAATTAGTGGAAACGAAAGCAGCACATCAAATAAAGAAGATTATTCCTTTAAATGTTACAGGTCCATTTCACTCAAGCTTAATGAAAGTTATTGAAAGTGAGTTTAGTGCATTTTTAGATACATTTGATTTTAGTGATGCATCAATTCCAGTTATCCAGAATGTGACAGCGTTACCTGTGACAGATAAAGATGAAATAAAAGTAAATTTAGTAAAACAATTGTATTCTCCAGTTGAGTTTACCGCTTCTATAGCATATTTGGTAGCTCAAAATGCAGATACATTTATAGAGGTAGGTCCAGGAAAAGTATTATCTGGATTAGTGCGTAAGATAGATCGAAATGTAAATACGATACAAGTGGATACACTTGAACAAATCAATGAGGTGAAGTCATGGCATTAGCAATCGTAACAGGAAGTTCAAGAGGAATAGGTGAAGCAACTGCAATTAAACTTGCTGAAGATGGATTCGATGTTCTAGTAAACTATTCAGGTAATCAGGAACGTGCAGAAGCGGTTGTAGCTAAGATTGAAGCATTAGGACAAAAAGCGATTGCTGTAAAAGCGAATGTCAGTGATGCTGAAGAAGTGAAAGAAATGATACGTATTGCAATTGAAAATTTTGGTTCGATTGATGTCGTTGTCAATAATGCAGGTATAACGCGTGACAATCTAACAATGCGTATGAAAGCTGAAGATTTTGACGATGTCATCGCTACTAATTTAAAGGGTGTATTTAACGTTGTGCAATCGGTAACACGTCAAATGTTGAAACAACGAACAGGCGTCATTATCAATATGAGTAGTGTGGTTGGTTCGTTAGGGAATGCCGGACAAGCGAACTATGTTGCAAGTAAAGCAGGTGTTGAAGGTTTAACGAAAACATTTGCACGTGAGTTTGCCAGTCGTGGTGTACGTGTCAATGCTGTAGCTCCTGGCTTTATTGTAAGTGATATGACAGATAAATTAGGTGCAGATTTAGTTGAAAGTATGAAACAGCAAATTCCACTTGGTTCACTTGGTGAAGTTAATGATATTGCCGAGGCAGTGAGCTTCCTTGCTAGTAATAAAGCAAAATATATCACGGGTCAGACATTACACGTAAATGGTGGCATGTTTATGAACTAAGGGGTAAAATAATGTAGGATATTTTAAGGAGGTGAAACATATGGAAAACTTCGACAAAGTAAAAGAAATCATCGTTGATCGCTTAGGCGTTGATGCAGATAAAGTTACTGAAAATGCTTCATTTAAAGATGATTTAGGTGCTGATTCTTTAGATATCGCTGAATTAGTAATGGAATTAGAAGATCAATTTGGAATGGAAATTCCGGATGAAGAAGCTGAAAAAATCAACACAGTTGGTGATGCAGTCAAATACATCGAATCTTTAGAAGCTTAATCATATAAATCCTATAACACTAATATTTTTAGTGCTATAGGATTTTTTTAGAAATCTCATATATTGCTTTTTTTATAAATCGTTTTAACGTAAAATATAAAGAGTATTACTTGAAAAGGAGGAAAAAAATGAACAAAAGATTAGCAATTATTGAGAAGTTTAAGGAAAAAATTAACATAACGTTTGAAATGCTGGATATTGTACCTCAAGACATCACGATTTATACGCAGGCATTTTCACATTCTAGTTTCATCAATGACTTTAAACTAGATAAAGTGAATGATAACGAGCGTTTAGAATTTTTAGGTGATGCGGTGTTAGAATTGATGGTCTCACAATATTTATACAAAGAGCACAGTCATTTACCAGAGGGTAAATTAACGAAGTTACGTGCAGCAATCGTATGTGAACCTTCACTTGTGACATTTGCGAAAAAATTAGGATTTGATCAATTAATCCTTCTTGGTAAAGGAGAAGAAAAAACTGGGGGCAGAACCCGTCCGTCATTAATTGCTGACGTATTTGAGGCTTTCGTTGGCGCATTATATTTAGATTTAGGTTATGATGCTACGTTAAAGTTTTTCAACCAGTTTATTTTTCCGAATATTACTGAAGACTTAATTGAAGGCATATTAGATCATAAGACATTTTTACAGGAATATATCCATAAGACGAAAAATGTACAGGTGACATATCAATTGATTAGTGAAGAAGGGCCGGCACACTTTAAAACATTTACTTCTATTGTCTGTATCAAAGGTGAGCGTTTAGGTATCGGAAGTGGAAGAACGAAGAAAGAATCAGAACAGAAAGCTGCGCAGGATGCGTTAGCAATTCTGATGGCAGGAGCGTAATATGGTTTATTTGAAACAAGTATCTGCCTATGGATTTAAATCATTTGCAGATAAGACAACTGTTAATTTCGATTCTGGTGTAACAGCAATTGTCGGTCCGAATGGCTCAGGAAAAAGTAACATAACGGATGCGATAAAATGGGTACTCGGTGAACAATCAGCAAAGAGTTTACGTGGTGCCAAGATGGAAGATGTAATATTCTCCGGTGCACAGGACAGAAAGCCTCAAAATTATGCTGAAGTAACACTTACAATGGATAATCAAAAGCGCATGTTAAACATTGATGCTGATATTGTTGAAGTAACGCGTAAATTATATCGCAATGGTGATAGTGAATATTTATTAAATAAACAAAAAAGTCGTCTTAAAGATGTAACGGAATTATTTTTAGATAGCGGACTTGGCAGAGATGCATTTAGTATGATCTCACAAGGGAAAGTCGATCAAGTATTAAACGCAAAACCAGAAGAACGCAGACAATTAATTGAAGAAGCGGCTGGTGTCTTAAAATATAAAAAACGCAAAAAAGAAACAGTATCCAAACTAGAAGACACGAATAGTAATTTATTGCGTGTACATGATATTATCTATGACTTAAAAGATAGAGTTGAACCTTTAATGATTGAAGCAAGTATCGCTGAAGAATATTTAGCACTTTCTGAAGAAATGAAAGATGCTGATATACAAGTGACAATTGCTGATATTGAAACGACTCGACAAGAATTTATTAAATATGAAAATGAAATCAATGAATTTAATGGGCTGATTCAGTTTAAAAAAGAAAAAAGTGATCGTATTAATGAGAGGTTATCACAACATAAATCAGAAAGAAAAGAACTTCAGGAAAGCATTCATACACTGAATCAATCGCTCCTCTCAACTACTGAACAAATTGAACGATATATCGGTCAGGTGAACGTTTTAAAAGAACGTTTAACAAACCAGAATGAATCCTCAGCACAACGAAACGAACGTTTAAAAAAATATAATGAACAGTTAACGAAGGAATTAGCAAGAAAAGAAGAAATTGAAGCGAAAATCCAAACTTTAACGACGAATAAGAAAGCGTTAGATCGTCAATTAAAAGCGCAACAAAAGGAATTAGCAGAACTAGATTCAGATATCGAAACGTTGATCGATGAAACACGTGATAGCTATTATGAAAAGTTAAGCAAGCAAACTGCACTGTCGAATGAAATAAAACTCATTGAAAAAGAAGTCGAACAATTTAACCGGAAACAATCGAAACAACAAAGTATCAATAATAATGTGGAACAAGACTTTGAAGCGATTCAGCAAAAGATTGTGCATTTAAATGAGACGATTAATTCTAAAACCAATGCACTTGATAAATTACGACAGTCATATAAACATAAACTTTCTGACATTGAATTTAAAAAAGCAGATTATAGTACAGTTCGTGAGAAATATTCACAAGCACGCCGTTATATTGAAGATTTAGAGCGTAAAAGAGAACGTTTAACGTTAATGCAGGAAGAGTATCAAGGGTATTATCAAGGCGTACGTATGTTGTTAAAGCATAAAGAACAATTAAATGGTATTCACACTACTGTATTAGATGTCATTGAAATAGATGTACAATTTAATGATGCGTTAGATAGCGCACTTAGCGCAAGCTTACAACATATTATCGTAGATGATGAACAGGCGGGACGTGCAGCAATTCAATTTTTACGCGATAAAAAGTATGGACGAGCAACATTTTTACCGCTCTCAGTGATTAAACCGAGATCAATTACACATGAAGTACGTCAAATGGTAAATAATATGCCAGGTTTTATTAATACTCTGAATGAACTCATTCACACAGAGCAAACATATCAATCAATTATTGATAATGTATCAGGAAATGTACTTGTTTGTGATACTTTAAAGCATGCTAATGAAATCGCCAAAGCAATCGGGTTTAAATATCGTATCGTGACATTAGATGGGGATATTGTTAATCCGGGTGGATCAATGTCTGGAGGAAGTAAAAATAAACCGACGCAAGCTTTAACAGCACGAAATGATTTACAAGTTGTAACAAATCAACTTGCAGAATTTAGAGCATCTACTGAGCAACTTAAAAAGCAGGGTGATACATTATCAGAAACGATAACAACTGAAGAAATGAAAGTGAACCAGTTGCGTATTGATGGCGAAACATTGCGTGATGATGTGCATCAACTGAAATTGTCATTAGAAGAAGCAACTGCAAAAGAACGCCGACTAAAAGTGATGCATGAAGAAGTAGAATCATTAATGAAAGAGTCTGAATACATTGCTTCTAGACAACAGCTTATTAAAGTGCATCGCGAAACGATAAAGGCAATCGAATTAGAACTGGTTAATTTAAATGCACGTATTCAAAATTTTAATAATAATGCGAGCGACAAGAAATCTATTGAAAAAAGATTAAATGATAATATTAATGATACGAAACATGAACTTGCAGTATTAACAACAAATATTACACATCAGACTGATGTATTAAATGAACGTATGGCTCAAATCAAAGACGTACAAGCTGAAATAGATGCATTGCATCTGGATGCAACTCAAAAAAATGTAGAAGCTGTTGAGCAGGAAATTCTTGCTAAAGAAAAAACATTAAGAACATTATCTCAAGAAAAATTAACGATTGAATCGCTTATCCAGACTGAAGATGAAAAATTATCTGAACTTGCTTCATCCATTGACAATATGGATAAAGAATATAATGAATTATTGCGTCAGATTAGTGGTATTGAAAATGGAGTAGGTGAATTAAAAGGGAAGCATTCGAGACTAAATGTTCTACTGGACAACCTGTTTAATCATTTACTTGAGCAATATCAGATGACATTTGAAGCAGCAAAAGATTATGTTTGGGAAACACTTGGTGTCGACGATGTCTTCCAGACAGATTTAGAACATCTACGTAAGCGTGTACGTTTAACGAAGATTTCTATCGAAGAACTAGGTAATGTTAATTTAAATGCGATTGAGCAATATAAGACAGTCGGTGAACGTTATGAATTTTTAACAAACCAGGAAGCGGACTTGTTAGAAGCGAAAGCAAATTTAGAATCAATTATTCATGAAATGGATGAGACAGTTTCTGTTCGGTTTATGGAGACGTTTGAAACTGTATCGCATGCATTTGAACGTATATTCAAACAGTTGTTTGGTGGAGGTACGGGATTATTACAACTTACAAGTGAAGATGTACTGACTGCGGGTATTGACATATTTGTTGAGCCACCAGGCAAACGTCGTCAAAATTTAAGTCTTTTATCAGGTGGGGAACGAGCACTCACTGCGATTGTATTATTATTCTCAATTTTACAGGCAAAAAGCGCGCCATTTGTTATACTAGATGAAGTAGAAGCGGCACTTGATGAAGCAAATGTTAATCGATTTGCTGATTTCCTAAGTACTTTAACACATGATACGCAGTTTATCGTAATTACGCATCGAAAAGGTACGATGGAAAAAAGTGATCGTTTATATGGTGTTACGATGCAAAACTCTGGAATAACACAACTTGTTAGCGTGAATTTAAAAGATTTAGATGATAAAAAACTAAAGGAGCTGACTAAATAATGAGTTTTTTTAAGAAACTTAAAGATAGATTCGTCGCAAAAGAGGAACCGAAAAATTTACAAGATGACCTGCAACCATTAGATGATATTGGAACACAGGATATCGATCCCCAAAGCGAGAGTCAAACGAAAACGTACGATCATAAACCGGTAGATGTATTTGAACAGCCACAGCATGAAACAAAGTCAGCACCTAAGAAACAATCTAATGGTTGGGAATTTGACTTTGAAGATGATGATTTAATCTCTATAGAAGAGTTCGAAGAATGGGAATCACAACAGCTTGGTGCGAAATTCCGAGAAGGTTTAGAGAAATCTCGTGAAAACTTCCAGAATAAATTAAATGATTTATTAGCGATGTATCGTACTGTAGATGAAGATTTCTTCGAGGCATTGGAAGAAATGTTAATTCAGGCGGACGTCGGATTTAATACAGTGATGGAACTTGTAGAATCATTACGTATGGAAGCGAAACGCCAAAATATCACTGAAACAGCAGATTTACGTGAAGTTATCGTTGAAAAAATTGTAGAAATTTACGAGCAGGAAGACGATGAACTTCAAAAGATGAATATTCAAGAAGGCGAGTTAACTGTTATTTTAATGGTTGGGGTAAACGGTGTTGGTAAAACGACAACAATCGGTAAACTCGCGCACCGTTATAAAGCGCAAGGTAAGCAAGTTATGCTTGCAGCAGGAGACACTTTCCGTGCCGGTGCTATTGAACAATTACAAGTATGGGGAGACCGTGTCGGTGTCGAAGTCATTAAACAGAAGGAAGGATCAGATCCAGCAGCTGTTATGTATGATGCAGTAAATGCTGCGAAGAACCGCGGTGCAGACATTTTAATCTGTGATACTGCAGGTCGTTTGCAAAACAAAGCGAACTTAATGACAGAGCTTGAAAAAGTGAAGAAAGTATTATCAAAAGCTGTACCAGGTGCACCACATGAAGTATTATTGGCACTTGATGCAACGACCGGTCAAAATGCTTTAGTTCAAGCGAAAGCTTTTAAAGAAGTAACAGATGTTTCAGGTATCGTATTGACTAAATTAGATGGTACAGCAAAAGGTGGTATCGTACTTGCTATACGTAATGAATTACACATTCCTGTTAAATTTGTCGGACTAGGTGAAAAGCTGGATGACCTGCAGCCATTCGATGCAGAAAGTTATGTATACGGATTATTTGCTGATATGATTGAACAATCTACAGAAGAAGAAAACAAAGCAACAGAAGTTTTAAAGGATGTTCGAGATGAGTAGTGATTTAGTTAAAACGATGCGCATGAATTATTTGTTTGATTTTTATCAGTCATTATTGACAGATAAACAGCGCAATTATTTGGAGCGTTATTACTTACTGGATGAATCACTATCTGAAATTGCAGAAACTTTTAATGTGTCACGTCAGGCTGTTTATGATAATATAAGACGTACTGACGAATTATTAGAAGATTATGAAACGCGTCTAGGCTTATATGAAAAGTTTGAAGAAAGACAACAATTAATTAATAGCATTCAAACAGAGTTAGCAAAGGCAACAATTAACAAAGATAAGATTAATCAATATATTGAAGCATTACAGAAAATAGAATAAGGGGGTCATTGTATGGCTTTTGAAGGATTATCAGATCGACTCCAGGCTACAATGCAGAAAATTAAAGGAAAAGGTAAAGTTACTGAAGCGGATATAAAAGTGATGATGCGTGAAGTACGTTTAGCATTGCTTGAGGCAGATGTTAACTTTAAAGTTGTTAAGCAGTTCGTTGCAACTGTTTCTGAACGCGCGCTCGGTTCAGATGTTATGAGTTCTTTAACACCTGGACAACAAGTCATTAAGATTGTACAGGATGAATTAACAACATTGATGGGTGGAGAAAACACTCAGATTAATATGAGCAAGAAACCACCGACAGTTATTATGATGGTGGGTTTGCAAGGGGCAGGTAAAACAACAACTGCAGGTAAACTTGCACTATTAATGAGAAAGAAATATAATAAAAAACCCTTACTTGTTGCCTGTGATATTTATAGACCAGCAGCAATCCAGCAGTTACAAACAGTTGGTAAGCAAATTGATATACCGGTATTTACTTTAGGTGATCAAGTATCTCCTGCTGAAATTACAGAACGCGCATTGCAACATGCACAAGAGGAACATCTTGATTTTGTGATTATCGATACTGCAGGTCGACTGCATATTGATGAGAAGCTGATGCAGGAACTTGTAGATGTTAAAGAAGTAGCGAAACCTGATGAAATAATGCTCGTTGTAGATTCAATGACTGGTCAGGATGCAGTAAATGTTGCTGAAAGCTTTGATGGGCAATTAGATGTTACGGGTGTTACTTTAACTAAACTTGATGGTGATACACGTGGTGGTGCGGCGCTATCTATTCGTAGCGTAACGCAAAAACCTATTAAGTTTGTCGGTATGAGTGAGAAGATGGACGGCTTAGAACCTTTCCATCCTGAACGTATGGCATCACGTATTTTAGGTATGGGTGATGTATTAAGCTTAATCGAAAAGGCTCAATCTCAGGTTGATGAATCGAAAGCAAAAGAATTAGAACAAAAGATGCGTACTTCATCATTTACTTTTGATGATTTTCTGGATCAGCTTGAACAGGTGAAAGCACTTGGACCTTTAGATGATCTGCTTAAAATGATACCGGGTGCAAATAAGATGAAGCAAGTTAATCAGCTGAATATGAATCCAAAACAAATTGATCATATACAGGCGATTATTCGAAGTATGACGAAAGAAGAGCGTGAAAATCCCGCGATCATCAATGTGAGTCGTAAAAAACGTATTGCTAAAGGCTCAGGACGTAGTTTATCGGAAGTCAACAAACTGATTAAACAGTTTGATGAGATGAAGAAAATGATGAAGCAGTTTAGCGGAATGAAAAAAGGTAAAAAAGGCAAAAATCCATTTGCGGGTATGAATTTACCATTTTAATTAGATAATGATTTTATATTTCATAGTTTATAACTGTAGGCAACCACTTCAATTAGAAGTTAATGTCTACAGTTTTTTTAATGAAATATACGATAATTGACAAATATTCATATAAATATTATATTTAGTATATTAATTATATCGTAGGAGAGAAGGTTTAAAGATGAAAGTTGAATTAGGTTTAACATCATTTGGAGATAATAGTGATATTTATACACCAGCAGGCATTTTACCGAAAATACCTGCTGCTGAAAGAATGAGAAATATTGTAGAAGAAATTAAACTCGCCGAAGAAGTCGGATTAGATATATATGGATTAGGTGAACACCATCGTAAAGATTTCGCAGTGTCAGATCCTGTTACTGTACTAGCTGCAGCAGCAACACAGACAAGGCATATTAAACTTTCATCAGCGGTTACTGTACTTTCTTCTGATGATCCCGTCAGAGTATATCAGAGATTTGCAACATTAGATGCTTTATCTAATGGCCGTGCAGAAATAATGGCTGGCCGTGGTTCATTTATTGAGTCATTTCCATTATTCGGTTACGATTTAAATGATTATAATTTATTATATGAAGAAAAATTGGATTTACTGATGAATATCAACAAAAATGAAATCGTAAATTGGTCAGGTAAAACACGTGCGCCGATAAATGGTTTGGGTGTATACCCACGTGCTGTCCAAAAAGAGATACCGATTCATTTGGCCACTGGTGGTACACCTGAATCATCAGCTAGGGCTGGTATTTTAGGGCTGCCGATTACATATGCGATTATTGGTGGTAATCCAGCGAGATTTCGTTATAATGTTGAAATATATAAAGCAGCGGCAAGAGAACATGGCCATGATCTATCTAAGTTGGTGATTGCCAACCATTCATGGGGATACATTGCAGATACGGATGAACAAGCCTTTAAAGCATATTATCCTTCAATGGCCGCGAGTCATGCAGTTATTGCAAAAGAACGTGGCTGGGGGGCGTATACAATGGAAAATTATATGACTGAAATTGAACACGGATCGTTGTATGTAGGTGGCCCAGAGCGCGTTGCCCAAAAAATTATTAATACGATGGAAACGCTCGGTTTATCACGATTTATGATTCATCTACCGATGGGATCAATGCCACATGAGCAAGTGATGCATGCGATAAAACTTTACGGCAAGAAAGTTAAACCAATTGTTGATGCACATTTTGAAAATAAATAATTAATCTGTAAAGAAAAAATACTTTACAGGAAGAAAAGAGTCTGTTATTATTAATTCTTGTAGAAAGTTATGAAATGGAGAGATTTAATTATGGCAGTAAAAATTCGTTTAACTCGTATGGGATCTAAAAGAAACCCATTCTATCGTATCGTAGTAGCAGACGCACGTGCACCTCGTGACGGACGTATCATTGAAGCAATCGGAACATATAATCCGGTTGCTAAACCAGAAGCTGAAATTAAAGTTAATGAAGAGTTAGCTTTAAAATGGTTAGCTGAAGGTGCTAAACCTACTGATACAGTACGTAATATCTTGTCTGGACAAGGTATCATGGAAAAATTCCATAACCAAAAAATCGCGAAGTAATTCCGATGGAAAAATTATTACAAACGATTATTGAACCACTCGTCGATCATCCGCAAGATATTAAGATTGAAAAAGAAGAACATGCAACGAGTATTACCTATCATTTAATACTACATTCAGATGATGTTGGAAAAGTAATAGGTAAACATGGACGTATTGCGAAAGCGATTCGAACGGTCGTTTCAGGGTCTAATAACGAGTCAAGTAAGAAAGTGTTTGTAGAAATTGATTAAGAGTGCCATTTTTGGTACTCTTTTTTTATGAGGATGAGTGGAGGTAATCATAATGAATGTAATTGTTGGAAAGATTGTAAATATGCATGGTGTTAAAGGTGAGGTTAAAATATTATCAGCATCTGATTTTGCTGAAGAACGGTTTCAGCCCGGTAAAGTATTATTGATTCCTTTTAAAGATGAAACAGTAGAACTTACAATTAAGTCATATCGTGTGCATAAGAACTTTCATATGGTCTCGTTCGTTGGCATTAATAATATTAATGACGTTGAACAATATAAAGGTCTTGATGTGTATCAGGATGTTGATATTTCATCACTACCTTTAGAAGAAAATGAATATTATTATAGTGATATCATTGGATGTGAAGTTTTTAATGATGGGGTATCAATCGGTAAAGTGACAGATATTTTTGAAACAGGTGCAAATGATGTTTGGGTAATTAGTGGAGAAAAAGAGCATCTTATTCCATATATTGAAGATGTCGTAAAAGAAATTGATATTGAAAATAAACGTATTACAATAGAAGCGATGGAAGGTCTTTTATCGTGAGAATTGATTATTTAACACTTTTTCCGGAAATGTTTGATATATTAAATCATTCTATTATGAAACGTTCACAAGATAAGGGCATCGTTCAATTCAATACTGTTAACTTTAGAGATTATTCAAATAATAAACATCATCAAGTTGACGATTATCCATATGGTGGGGGACAAGGGATGGTGTTAAAACCAGAACCAATCTTCAATGCGATGGATAGTCTTGCTACCACTGATAAAACACGTGTTATTTTAATGTGTCCCCAAGGAAAACGATTTGATCAGGCTAAAGCAGAGGAATTAGCACATGCAGACCATCTCGTATTTATTTGTGGTCATTATGAAGGATATGATGAGCGTATTCGTACAGAACTTGTAACAGATGAAATTTCTTTAGGAGACTTTGTATTAACAGGTGGAGAATATGCAGCGATAACAATGACGGATGCGATTGTTCGGCTAATACCGGAAGTATTAGGTAATGAAGTATCTCATGAAGATGACTCATTTTCAAGCGGTTTACTGGAGCATCCTCAATATACAAGACCGGCAGAATTTCAAGGGTTAAAGGTGCCAGACGTATTAATGAGCGGCGATCATAAACGCATTGCAGATTGGCGTCATAAAGCATCTTTAAAAAGAACGTTTGAACGTCGTCCTGATTTGTTAGAAACTTATCCTTTAACTGAGCAAGATTTAAAAATATTAAAGCAATTGAAAGATAATAAGTAGGATAATATAAATAATATATTGACTTGTATTATGTAACCTAGTATAATTATAAAAGTGTGAAAAACACATAAATCACTATGATCCGCTGAGCAAAGCCTTAAGAACATAGGTAGAAGGAGAAGAATAATATGTCAAATAATGTATTAATCGATGCAATTACAAAAGACCAATTGCGTACAGACTTACCATCATTCCGTCCTGGAGATACTTTAAAAGTACACGTACGTATCGTTGAGGGATCTCGCGAACGTATCCAGGTTTTCGAAGGTGTTGTCATTAAACGTCGCGGTGGCGGAATTTCTGAAACTTTCACGGTTCGTAAGATTTCTTACGGTGTTGGTGTTGAGCGTACATTCCCTGTACATACACCTAAAATCGAGAAAATTGAAGTATTACGTCGTGGTAAAGTACGTCGTGCGAAACTTTATTACTTACGTAGCCTTCGTGGTAAAGCTGCTCGTATTAAAGAAATTCGTTAATAGAAGCAACAATTTGAGTCACTTCAGAAATGAAGTGGCTTTTTTTATTAAAAATAAACACCCTTAAAGTTGAATTTAAAGATTCAACTTTAAGGGTTTACTTCATAACAGCCTCATGCATTTTTCGTTATCTTTTTAATATTAGAATCTCTGGAGTAGATAAGTGGTATTCTTTATAACCATGATTCATATATTGTGCGATTAACTGAGACTGTGCAGAACCATCACTTGATAATGTTCTTGGAACAACAACATACTCAATATTCGTATCAATTTTTTTATCATTATGATAATCAAGATCATATAAATTTTTGTTTTGAGCAAGCTGCGTCGTGTAAAAGCCATATGCCAATATTTTTTTATTTTGTGGCAGTGATTTTAAAGTTTGCTTTTTTTCTTTAAAATACGTACTTTGTTTAGTATATGCTTTAATACCGTAAGTTGATGGATGCATCAGTGTAAAGAATATCGACGCTGACATAATACATGCGCACGTTAATAATAATATGATGTTGCGATGACCTTTCGTTATTAAGGATAATTGTTGTTTTTGATCCTGTTCATTGATTGAATCTCTTTTTTTGAGTAATATATTTACTGCAAGCATTGTCATAAATAATAACAATGCTGTACTTCCATAATGGTACTGAAAGCCGAAGTCAGCCTGATAAGGGAAATCACTTAATAGATTAATGACCAGCATTGGAAGCAGTAGTATATAATTGATCCAATGTTTCTGTATTAGTGGTAAAAATACATACATTGATAGCAGGGTGATGATGTATTTGATTTTATTAAACGTAAACAGCGCACTAAAGAAATAGGTTGGATTTGTGAATATGTTGATAATTACATCCTTTAGACTCGTTTGTCCTGGTAACATAAAGTTTGTGAAACGCGTTGTCATTGAACCATCGCCAATTGTATTTAAATAATACATACATATTGCAAAGTAACATATTGGTATAAAAATTTGAGTTATTACGATAAAGATTGTACGTTTCGAAGATATTTTGAATTCTTTTTGAAAAGTAAAATACAATCCAATCGCAATAATATAGATCATAATATCCTCTTTAATGAGTAATGTGAATCCTAAAATAATAATCAGACGGTACGTCCAGCCTTTTAAGTTTGCCAGTACTAACCATAACAAAAGTGGTGTAAGAAAACAGTTCTCATGTAAGCCGTATAAATGAGAGCTTGAAAGTGTTGGTGTAACAATAAATAGTAATAAAAACAATGATTGTATTACTCGGTTGAACTGGAAATGTTTCAGTATTAAGTATAGCGGGACAATACCGCTCATTGTAACAAGCACCTGTAATAATTCCAGCGTTTCAGGTTTCGGCCATAGCATATAGAAAGGGAGCATTAAATAAAATATTGGTGAGACATGCACATGAAAATGTGACATCCACTGATCTCTTTCAAGCGAAGTCATCGGACCTCTTCCTTGACGCATACTTTCAAACATTTGTGTAAATAATCCTTTGTCATATGTTGCAAAACCCATGACGAGCTCTTTACCAATCATGATTATCGATGTGTAAGTTGTCATGATAATAAGAATAACGATAACAAGCGTCTTTAAAATATGTTTTATCTGTAAGTTATGAATTATTTTATCAGAAATTTTAGAGCGTTGTAATACATAAAGTATACCAGCCGTAAAAATTGATAGATATAGTCCGGTTAATAACCCTTTTTTTAAATCTTTATCTTTATCTGTGATAACATAGTTGAACTTTTGTAAAGCTTCACCATTTGCATCATGTAAAAATATTCCTTTAATCATGATTACAATAAAACAAATACCGATAAATATCGCAACCGTGCTTTTCTCAAATAATAGTTTCGTAAATATCATGATACTGATTACTAGAAAACCGACAATGATTAAAGGGCTTGGTGCTTTTAAACAAACACTTATCATATAAGCGCTTAAACATATACTTGTTAATTCAAATGGAGAAATAGGTATGAAACGATTCATAAAATAACATCCAATTGCAAGGGCTAAAACTGAAAGACAAAACACTGAGAACTCATATGGACGTGTCAAATGAAAATATAAATTGTTGGAATCAATAGTAAAAAGAGTGAAAAGTGCATACATAGTATATGCACTTAAAAAGTAATAGAACCAATTTGAAATAATGCTCTTAGAAAAATTTAATGCGTGTTGATTTGCTTCATTATTCACTTATTTCATCTCCTTACATCTCAGTTGTTAAATGATGCTCAAACTGTTTATCTTCTTCATTATAAGTAATGCTGTTTCGTTTATGATGTAAGAATTTACGTTGATAGACTGCTTTAGTAAACAGGATAGCTAAAATAATAGATATTATTGAGATAAATTGCATCAAGTGAAAATAGGGAGGCGTATAGCGAATAATGATTTGCTGTGCTCCTTTTTCAATTGGGACAACTGTCATTAAATAGTTACCTTCCTGAACTTCACTTGTCTTTCCATCTACTTCAGCTTTCATCCCTTTTAAATAGGGTACCGGAATAACCGCGTAACCTCCATGATGCTTACCAAGTTTAATAATCATCTTATCTTTATCTTGTGTGAACTGATGATTATTTTTTTGTTTTGCTGCTTGTTTTAATGTTTTATAATCCTCACCATAGATGCCATTTAGTTTGTAACGATATTCACCAGGTTTAAGTTTTAATTCTAATAAAGCACTTGATTTAACTTTCAATGTTATCGTTGGATTAAATCGACGATAGTCATCATCAAGAGGTTTACGTGATTGATAAATCTCATTGATCCAGACATAATGAAAATCTTTAAATGTTTTTGATTCTATGCTTAAAGTGACATAGAGATCTTTATATTGATCGACGATTTCTTGAGGTAATTGTATTCTCGGACCACCATTTTCCTGAGTAACAATCAATTTATTACCATCAAATGTAGCATCTTTATAAGTGATTTGAGATTGATCTAATAAGTTTTTAGCAGGTTGTTTAGATGCTTTGCCCTTTCTATCAAGGACTACACCATTTAACATCGCATGTTCACGGTCGATAGGTGTGTTTAGTGTCTGTGCATTATACACATTGTTTGTAACGCGGACAAATGGTAGTTGATTTTCATTGTTATAGACAATATATTGTTTGGTACCATTAGGTTCAGCGTATGTTTTATCCTTTGAGAAACCATAGGGTAATGTACTGCTTTCTGTATTTCTGATTGTAGTATCGACATTAAATAAACTATAAAGATTTGCCCGTTCTCCAAGGCCATAATAGATAGAGTTACTATCTGTCGGCATCGTAATATTCAGTTCTTTATCATAAAACTTTAAGATGTCCTGATCAAAGATTGATGAATATAATTTAATGCCATTAAATTTTTGATACATCGGTGTATTATGGGTACTTGAAGTTTGCCATTCAATGCGTTCACCAGGCAATTGGTCTTTCTTAATGTCATTGATCATTTTTTGCTGGGTCTTTGAATTAAAGTTTTCAGAGTTTAAGAAATCAATATTATGTTCTTTTGCAGGATGTAATGTATCCATTTGCTGCGTTACATAATCATAGACAAAGACAAAATTCATAATAATGATGGTTGCATGTAATAATTGATATGTAGTTCTATTTTTACTGTATAAATAGAAACCTATTGTGATACAGATGATTGGAATAAATAATAACCACATCAATGCTTTTTCATGACCATACATTGATACCGGATAAATAATGCATACCGGAATAAGTGAAATCAGAAATGTCTTTAAATCAATTTGTCTTAAATGATTTAAATAGTGGGCAATCAATACAGCTGATGTAAATACGAGTAGATAGATCCAGCGACGCTGATCGATTGAAAAGCCATTAAAAAAACTGTCGAATAATGGGCTTAATGAACAAATCATAAAGATTAACGTAATCGTTGCAAACAGTCGGTACATATAATGTCGATACATTTTAAATGACATTAATGCCAGAACGGTGATAAAGCAAATAACAACGTAATAGCCATCATAGAATAGATTATAAAAACCTACCATATCGATGAATGGCTTAACCTGAATTGGTGGTAATGTTCTATCATTCATCAAATAACTTGATATTCCAGTAAATATACCTACAGCTGCTATACCAAGACCGAGTATTGAGGCTATCGATAATAATAATACTTTTTGAATACGATCAACGACATCGGTCTCTTTTGGGTAAATAACGCGATAGAGAAAATAAAATAAAACAAAAATAAATTCATAATAGCTAAAGTAAAAATTCGAATGTAATGTGAGTGCAATCGCTGTAATAAATAACCCGATCTTTCTTTCGTGAAAGAAACGTTCCAAGCCTAAGATAGTTAAAGGCAACCATAGCATCACATCACTAAAAAAACTCCATGTAAACGTAAAGAAGAAATATGCTGTAGACCATCCATATATAAATGCACCAGTCCAGCTTGAAAGTTGATTAAGATTGAAATAACGTAAAAGTTTATAAGTCGTAAAGATAATAAACGTAAGCTTTATAATAGAAATGACGAATTGATTCTTTGCCCAGAAAACAGGGTCAGTCGTATCAATTGGTAAGAAGATATTGCTAAGCCAAACGATTGCGAAATTTAAATATGAAAGTGGGGCAGTTGAATAGTAATAAGCAAGACTTCTAAAAAAGTCTCCGCCTATGCCAAAGTCAATATCATAAAAGAAATGCAAATGTGTGAATTTGTCATACAAATACATTTGAAATGGAATCATTTGTGCGATACCATCACCTTTACCCGTAAATAATGTGCCATCCTTAAATAAACGAAAAAGGACGAAACTATGAGCAAGGAGTGACAATATAGTTGCCACTCCTAAGATTTTTATGTTAGACCAGATTCTGTTTTTTATTTTTTGAGAAAACATATTTTATCTTCTTCCTTTCACCAGTCGAATTTCTCGTGTACAACACAGAAAGAATAATACCTAATAGCGATATTGCGACCATCAAATAAAAATATGGTGGCGTATAACGAAATTCTACAGTTTTTGTATTATCATCGACTTTCACAGCGCTCATAATATAGTTTGCTCTTTCAACATCAACTTTTTTACCATCAACATATGCGCGCATACCATCGCGATATGTAATAGGTACTGTTAAGTAACCATCTTTTGATGATTTAAGCTGAACAGTCATTTTATTACCGTTATCAGTGAACGTATAATTTTTTGTCTGATTCACTTTAGATAAAGTTTTATAGTCTTCTCCATAAATACCATTGATTGTTAATTGATACGTTCCACCTGTTAAACCGATCAATATCTTTCCATTTTTCGGTGACTTCACTCTATACATCAGATCATCATAATGTGTGCGATATTTACTCGTTTGAAATAGTCGGTTATTCGCGTATCCATTGATATTAATCTGATGATTTGTGACAGGTGATTGTAACTGTACATGCATATCTACATAAAAATCTTTATACGCTTTTAATAAAGCTTTTGGGATGTCTATTACTAATCCACCGCTAGGAGGATTCACCTTTAATGTCTTATTATCAGCAATCCATTCAGCACCTGAAGGTGTAACTTTCATTTCAGATAATAAATTTTTTGCTGGATTGATCTTGTAATTCGTTGCTAAACGATCAGATACGATAGCTTCTATCATTGCATGTTCTCTGTCAATCGGAGTTGTTAAATCATTGCTGTTTACTACGTTGGATGTAATTCGAGCGAAAGGAATCATTTTAGTATTTTCATATATTTTATATTTCCCATTATCAGCAATTAACTTAAAGTTTTCAGGGATATCTGTCTGATAAGACTTTCTTACTAAATAACGAATATTCATAAGTGACTCTAAGTTACTTCTTGAATTAAAAGTAGAGTATCGAGATAATGACTCTTCTTTAATATTGATTTTTAATTGCTTATAGAAAAAATCAATAAGTGAGCCATCAAAGATACTTGAATATAATGAAACCCCGTTATAGTTTTGATACATCGGTGTGTTATCTTGTACTAATACACGCCAGTCGATACGTTCCCCAGGCTTTAATTTTTTCTTTAGTTCATCTACAATTTGCCTTTGCAAAGGAGAGTCATAAACACTAGACTCGATATAACTCATCTTTGCACGCTCTTCAATACCTGGATTATAGTTATCGAGTTTATTATGTACGCGAACAATATCCCAGTTCAGTATAATAATCATTGCAATTAGTAAATAGTAAATTGTTTGTTTGACTGCATTGTCTTTGACGATTAATACAATTAATCCAATGATTGCGATAACAGGTAAGAGCCAGACCCAGGTTACAGCTTTATCTATATAATGATGACTCATAAATACAATGACAAATCCCGGAACTAAAGAATATAAGTAATTCTGGATTGAAATCTCTTTAAATTTCATAATATAGAATCCGATCAAGCCACTTGTAAAGAATGTAATTAAATAGTGCCAGCGTTTTTGAGGTGCACTAAAACCATTAAATACTGAGTCGATAAAAGGCGTGAAGCTAAGCAACATCAAAGCAATAGACATAATTGCAAAAAAGCGATAGAAATAATTTTTATAGAATTTAAAAGTAAGTAATGCCTGTATAGTAATAAATAGGACGATGACAAGATAATTATCATAAAAGATATTGGCATTTTGATCAAATGGATCAAATAAAGGTATCTTTACGTTATAAGGCGCACGTTCATTCTGTAGAAAACTCTTTGCCCCATAAAAAAATGCAAAAGCACTGATCATTAAACCAAGTACAGCCATAATCACAAAATTAATCCACTGCTTAGCGCGTTCAACTGTATCATACTCACTTCTGAAAATATTTCTTAGAACAAAATAGATTAATCCGAATAACACCTGATAATATGCAAAGTAGAAGTTATTGATAAAAATACAAGCAGTAGCAATGATAAAAATACCTTTTTTCTCATCTTGTATATAACGTTCAATACCTAGTAATAACAATGGTAAGAAAATAAAAACATCACTAAAGAATGACCAGTATAATGTAAACCTAAAGTATATTGCTGATGTTAAGAATAGAAAACCAGACAATAACGCAGGAATTGGTGTCATCTTTATCTTTCTGAAATAATAGTAACTCGCTAAAATACCAGCAGTTGATTTAGCTATCGAGATAAAGAATGCATTTTTAGCCCAGAAAGTAACAGTGTCTACTTGAAAGTTAAAAAATAAATCAAAAAAACGTACAGCGAGCATATTAATAAAGAAAATAATCGATGTAGAATAGTAATATGCTAAATCTGTATAATAATCTCCCCCAAGACCAAAGTCTAAATTATAAAAGAATTCCCCGGAGATGAATTTATCATATAGATATAGCTGCATCGGTAACATTTGTTCCAGTCCATCATTTGGTCCTGTAAAGATAGTCCCGTCTTTAAAGAATCGATAGATGTAAAAACTATGACCGAATATAGCTAATAATAATGCGATTACAATTAACAATAGTGGTGAGTATTTTTTGTTCTTCATTTTTGCTCCTTCGTTAAAATATAAGTTGTAATGATATATGTTATTGGAATTGTAAAGATTAATGCAGGAAAAGGTGCCCAGACTTTATTGATAGAAAAAATATCAACGAATATATACAGTAATGCTGTCTGAATTCCCATATTGACAACCTGTGTTAAAGGAAAAGCTATAAATTTATGCCATGTAGGTTTAACGCTATAAACAAAGTAGCAGTTTAGGAAAAATGAAATAATAAACGAACAGATGAATCCTGTTAAATGACTAAATAAATAGTTGGCAGATACTATTTTTAATAAGAAAAGATATATCACATAATAGTTTAATGTATTGATGATACCTACAACTACAAACTTGATAAATCGTTGATATGATTGATTAAGTTTCATCTGATTCACCAGTACTGTGTTTAATATTCGTATCCTTAATAATATAGTGTGGTCGTTTCTTCGTTTCAAAATATATTCGACCGATATACTCTCCAATAATGCCTAAACTAAAAAGCTGTAGGGCACCTAAAAACAACACAGATGAAATAATCGTGAAATAGCCGGGTTCATCAATGCCGTGCGTCATGATCTGGATTAAAGTCATTAAAATATATAATAAACATAGCACCATCGTGATGCTTCCTAAATAAAAACAGATTCTAAGTGGCTTATTATTATAACTGATGATACCATCGATGGCATAATCGATAAGCTTAAGGCTGGAAAATGATGATTGACCAGATTCACGCTGCATATTCTTAAAAGGTATCGTTTTTTTGTTATAGCCAACCCATTCAAATATACCTTTTGAAAATCGGTTATATTCTTCCAGAGACACGATACTGTCAATCACATCACGTGATATTAAACGAAAATCGCCTTCGCCATCTGTTAATTTAACGTCAACTGTACTATTGATCAATTTATAAAAAATTTGTGTCGGAATTTTTCTTAAAAACTGTTCTCCAGATCGGTCTCTGCGCATCACAACCTGATCGTATCCTTCCTGATATGCGGCAACCATTGTAGGAATAAATTCTGGTGGATGCTGAAGATCAGCATCTAAAATGATTGCGCAGTCACCTGAACAATTTTTAAGACCCGCAAACATTGCTGCCTCCTTACCGAAATTTCTTGAAAAAGATATATATTTAAAATTGTGATTCTGTGTTGCAATTTCTTTTAATAACTGTAAAGAACGATCTTTAGAACCGTCGTTAACAAGCATTACTTCATAGTGGAAATGATGTTTATCCATCGTTTGCTGAATCGTTTCAGCCAGCTTATAGATATTTTTTTCTTCATTATAGATTGGAATAATCAAAGATATTAACATATGTACGCCTCTTTTTTTAAAAATATATCTTCATAATAGTATATAATATTATAATGACATTATAATAAAGGTCACGTGTTAAATCATTAAATATATAGTAGGGAGATATAATATAGATGACTATTCAATGGTTTCCTGGTCATATGGCCAAGGCAAGAAGAGAAGTAACCGAACAATTAAAGCTGGTAGATGTAGTATTTGAGCTTGTAGATGCACGAATTCCGTATTCATCACGCAACCCGATGATTGATGAAGTCATTAAAGATAAGCCTCGTGTTGTGCTTTTGAATAAGATGGATATGGCGGATTTAAATAAGACGCGTCAATGGATGCAATATTTTGAAGAAAAAGGTTTCTATCCAGTCCTTATTGATAGTAAAAATGGTAAAAATTTATCGCAAGTGACAAAAGCTGCAGAAATTGTAACGAAAGAAAAATTTGATCGCATGAAAGCAAAAGGTTTAAGACCACGTGCAATACGTGCGATGATTGTAGGTATCCCGAATGTTGGTAAGTCAACACTGATAAACCGTTTAGCAAAGAAATCAATCGCTAAGACAGGGAATATGCCAGGTGTTACTAAAAAGCAGCAATGGATTAAAGTAGGAACTAGCTTAGAATTACTTGATACACCAGGTATTCTATGGCCGAAGTTTGAAGATCAGTTTGTCGGAAAAAAATTAAGTTTAACAGGGGCAATCAAAGATAGTATTGTTCATCTGGATGAAGTAGCGATATATGGGATTGAGTTTTTACAACAGCATGATCTCCAAACGCTGAATAAACATTACAACATTAATGTTGAAGCGGATACACCTTATGTTGAAGTATTTGATGCTATCGGAAAGTCTCGTGGAATGAAACTACGTGGTAATGAAATTGATTATGAAAGTGTTGTTGAATTGATTATTCGTGATATACGTAATGAGAAAATCGGTAAATATACGTTTGATTCACTTGATTTATTAGAGGAAAAAGATGAAGAGTAATGACTATAGTATCGCACAGTTAAAATCATTGATACAATCAATTCCGGTGAGTAATCTTGATAAATTCTTTGCGACTGAGACAAGAACGGGTGCTTTAAAAATTAAAAATCAGCAAAAAAAAATTTATGAAAAACAAAAGCAATTAGTTGAACAATACGATGAGATGCTTTTATATGAAAATAAATATCCTGGGAAAGTTATAGCCGGTATTGATGAAGTTGGGCGTGGGCCATTAGCAGGTCCAGTAGTAGCGTGTGCTGTTATACTCAATGAGAATCATGCATTTTACGGGCTAAATGATTCTAAACAAATGTCTAAAATCAATCGTGCAAAAATAGAAGCTGATCTAATTGAAAATGTAACTTATGCAATCGGTATAGCAACGGTAGAAGAAATAGACGCTGTAAATATTTATGAGGCGACTAAAATAGCAATGTTGCGTGCGATTGAAGGATTACCTGTAACACCTGATGTGCTGTTAATTGATGCGATGAAGTTACAGACGGGATTAATAGAAGAATCCATCATAAAAGGTGATAGTACAAGTATTTCAATTGCAGCAGCAAGTGTTATCGCTAAACAATACCGTGACCGTTTAATGGCAGAATTAGCCGAAATCTATCCGGGTTATGATTTTGAAAATAATGCTGGATATGGTACGAAGAAACATCTGGAAGGTTTAGCGACTTATGGCATAACACTTATTCACCGAAAAACATTTGAACCAATTAAATCGATGAGAACATGCAATTTTTGATTTAAATGTTACTTAAAACGTGTTTTTACTCATTTTTGAAAAATTTGAGTGAAAACACGTTTCTTTTTAGGATTATTCAGTTTACAATAGCGCTTACATTTTCTATAATTGAAACGTAACATAAATAATTGTGCAATCTAGGAGGATGGAAGATGAATATCCATGAGTATCAAGGGAAAGAAATTTTTCGCTCGATGGGTGTAGCAGTACCAAATGGTTCAGTTGCATATACACCTGAAGAAGCAGTTGAAGTAGCAAAAGGTTTAACAGAAGGCGTTTATGTTGTTAAAGCTCAAATTCACGCTGGTGGCCGTGGTAAAGCGGGTGGCGTTAAAATTGCTAAATCATTGGATGAAGTAGAAAGCTATGCCAAAGAATTATTAGGCAAAGTTTTAGTTACGCACCAAACTGGCCCGGAAGGTAAAGAAATTAAACGCCTTTTAATTGAAGAAGGTTGCGACATTCAAAAAGAATACTACCTAGGTTTTGTATTAGACCGTGCAACAGATTCAGTTGTATTAATGGGATCTGAAGAAGGTGGAACTGAAATTGAAGAGGTAGCAGAAGCTACTCCGGAAAAAATCTTCAAAGAAGTCATCGATCCTGTAGTAGGATTAATGCCTTATCAAGCACGTCGTTTAGCATTCAACATTAATATTCCTAAAGAATCTGTAAATAAAGCAGTTAAAATTATGATGGGATTATATGATGTATTCATTCAAAAAGATGCATCTATTATTGAGATTAACCCATTAGTAACAACAGGTTCTGGCGACGTTTTAGCTTTAGACGCTAAGATTAACTTTGACGCTAATGC
>CABFOD010001224.1_pt1 | contig 24700 bp, 25 predicted proteins | sample 3521941 | NCBI WGS metagenome assembly CABFOD01 (sample SAMEA5312449, study PRJEB27640) | indoor metagenome | biome: indoor environment; feature: uncontrolled; material: polymer tiles stone | place: Germany | collected 2014-07-07
ACAAGCATTTTCTCTGAAGGTAGTTTATCTCCATTATCAAATTGATGTTCTGCTATATATTCTTTTAATTTTTCAACAGCCACATCAACGAGTGATGTTCGTTTCATCATTTTACCTACCTCCTCTTAATTATTTATTTTATCATAAGTGATGTATCAAATAATAAAACGATTGACAGAAGAATATGTATTCGCTTACAATATGATTATAAATTGGTCTGACAATATTATCAATTAATAAATATAAGGGAGTTTTTTTAATGAAAGGATTATATTCTGCATTACTAGTGCCATTTGACGAGAAAGGCAATATTTTAGAATCAGGTTTAAGACAAATCATTCGCCAAAATATCGATAAACAACAAGTAGATGGTTTATATGTAAATGGTAGTTCAGGTGAAAATTTCTTAATGAATACTGATCAGAAGAAGAAAGTCTTTGAAATTGTTAAAGACGAAGTAGGATCAGATGCTAAATTAATCGCACAAGTTGGTGCATTAGATTTAAACGAATCAATTGAATTAGGTAAATTTGCTACAGAATTAGGTTATGACGCGTTATCAGCTGTAACACCATTTTATTACCCATTCAAATTCGAAGAGATTAAGTATTACTACAATGCCATCATTGAAGCTACTGGAAATGAAATGATCATTTATTCAATTCCAGCATTAACTGGTGTTAACTTATCTATACAACAATTTGAAGAACTTTTCGAAAATGAAAAAATCATCGGTATTAAATATACTGCTGCTGACTTCTACTTATTAGAAAGAATTAGAAAAGCATTCCCAGACAAATTAATACTTTCTGGCTTTGATGAAATGCTTATTCAAGCTGCTGTGTCAGGTGTAGATGGTGCGATTGGTTCAACTTATAACATCAATGGACAACGCGCTAGACAAATCTTTAATTTAGCTAAAGAAGGCAATATTGAACAAGCATATGAAATTCAACATGAAACAAACGATATTATTGAGCAAGTATTAGCTTTAGGTATTTACCCTACTTTGAAAGCTGTACTAAATGAAAATGGTATTGAGGGTGGTACAACTAAACGACCACTCGCGCCATTAGATGAAGCATCACTCCAAAAAGTTAAAGAACTTGTTTCTAAATACAATTTATAATTATTTGATGTACAAAGGGGATGTCATATTATGAATGAAGTAGGATTTGGTACAGGAAACTGGATTGCATTAATTTTATATTTAATTGCAACGTTATTAGTAGGTGTATATTTTACAAAAAGAGCTGGTCAAGATACAGACGCGTTCTTCAAAGCAAAAGGTAGAGTCCCTGCATGGGCGGTTGGATTCTCAATCTATGCGACAACTTTAAGTGCGATTACTTATATGGGAACACCAGAAAGAGCATTTAATACAGACTGGTCTTATGCAGCAGGAAATATCGCCATTATCGCGATTATTCCATTACTGATTTATTTCTATATTCCATTCTTCAGAAAGCTTGATGTAACAACTGCTTATGAATATTTGGAAGAACGATTTGGTATCACAATGCGTGTTATTGGATCTCTAGCATTTACATTATTCCATATTGGTCGTGTCGCGATTGTTATTTATTTACCAACATTAGCAATCACTTCCGTTTCAGATATTAACCCATATTTAATCGCAGCATTAGTTGGATTATTATGTGTTATCTATACGTTTATGGGCGGTATAGAAGGGGTTATTTGGAGCGACGTTATTCAAGGTATTATCTTATTAGGTGGTGCTGTTGCCGTTATCTTCTTAGGTGCTTTCCAAATTGATGGGAACTTCGGTACAGTGTTAAATGAAGCTGTACAAGATAAAAAGTTTGTCTCAATGGATAACTGGAAATTCGGTACTGCTGCTGCTGCAATTCCAATTATATTTATTGGTTCTATCTTTAATAACTTACATCAATACACTGCCAGCCAAGATATCGTTCAACGTTATCAAACAACTGGTTCAATATCATCAACAAACAAATCATTATGGACTAACGGTTTATTAGCATTTATTACAATCCCTATCTTCTACGGAATGGGAACTGTGTTGTATTCCTTCTATAATAATGTTACATCTTTACCAGAAGGATTTAATACTTCAGCTATCGTACCTTATTTCATACTGACACAAATTCCACCATTTGTTGGCGGATTATTAATCGCTGCTATATTTGCAGCAGCACAATCAACAATTTCTTCAAGCTTGAACTCAATTTCAGCATGTGTGGTTGTCGATTTAAAACAAAGATTTTCTAAAACAAATAACACGAAAAATGATGTATTATTAGCAAGAATCATCATTATTCTTGCAGGTGTCTTCAGTACGTTGGCATCATTATACTTAATTAATCAAAAAACAAACGAAACATGGGATTTATTCTTACTTGTAACAGGACTATTCGGTGTACCAATTGCCGGCGTGTTTGCAGTAGGTATATTTACTAAAAAAGCCAATACTTATGGTGTTATCATCGGACTAATCGTCGCAGCAATCGTTTCTTACTTTGTAGGAAAAACAGATATCACACCATTTACAGTATCCGTTATCGGTTTCTTTATCGCATTTATTGTAGGTTACTTAGCAAGCTTACCATTCGCGAAACACAACAAGAATATCGTAGGCTTAACCATTCATACAATTAACGATCAATACGTGAAAGAAACAAAATAATGAACTATATAAAAAGCAGGGACATCGGCGTCCCTGCTTTTTATTTTTGTTGCATAATGTATAATCTTTGTTAATCTTCTTTATGAACTTCCCCTAATTCTAATTCCTTTCTAAGTGCACGTTGTAAAGTCTGACTAAAGTTAATTTTCTTTTTTTTGCCTAACTCTACCATATATTTTGGGAGAGTTACCATTTTATTGACCGTCTTATTCTCTTCACGTAACCTCACAATATTTGTGTCTACTTTAACTAGCTGAAGTTGTTGCTGACTTTTTAAATTTCTTGCAAGATCATGATAGTTAGTAGGATTAGGAATATAATCATGGTCATCCTCCATTACTAATAAATGACCTCCTAGAGCATCAGAAGCCATATCAATAGCATCCTCTATATTTTCACCAAAAGTATTAGCTCCAGGCAAATCAGGAAATGAAACATTGTAAAATTTATCTTCTTTTTCTATTAAGGCATAAAAATGGTATTTCATATCATCCACTCCTATTATATTACTTCTATTGTTATCTCATTTTTACTTATATTACATCACCACTAAAACATATGTTTAAACATATGTAAATTTTTAAGACAATAAAAAAGCAGAGACTTACGTCCCTGCTTTTTATATTCTGATAATGAGAATCGGTGTTATAGCATTTGCTATTGATTATTCAGCTTTTTTAAGAATTTCATCTTTTAAGTATTTACGTTGCATTTCTAATGAATATGGATCGTTATACCAGAATGTTTGTGCATCAATTTCGATGACTTTGTCATTTTTAACTGCTGGAATTGATTTCCATGATTCAGTTTTAGTGAATTCTGGTTTTGCTTGTCCTTTTGTTACTGGTAAGAATAAGTAATCTCCTGAATATTTTTCAATTTCTTCTTGAGAGATTTTTTTCCAACCGTCTTTTTTAACATCTTTTTCAATGCTTTCTGGCATTGCTAAACCGAATGCTTGGTATAATACTTCTGTTCCTCTACCCCAGTTTTCACCGTAAGTATAGATGTCTTTTTGGAATGCTTCAATAACTGATACTGTAGTATCTTCGCCGATTTTATCTCTAATTTCTTTCCCGTCTTTAGAAGTTTCTTTCTTCCATTTTTCTACCCATTTTTTTGCTTTATCTTCTTTACCAACTAATTTACCTAATTCTACTTGCATGTCTAAGTAATTGTGTTTTGCATAGTCGTAAGGAATTGTTGGAGCGATTTTCTCATATTTCTTTAAGTTTTTATCTGCGTTATATGTAATGATTAAGTCTGGTTTTAATTTAGCTACTTGTTCAACGTTGTCTTCACTAACTTTTTCAATACCTTTAATTCTATCTTTAAGTATTGGTGTTTGATCTGTAGAAGCTGGTACACCCACAGGTTTAACACCTAAGTGTAATAAGCCACCAACGTAAGATGGTGCTAATACAACAATACGTTTAGGGTTTTTCGGGATATCTATTTTTTTACCGTCGTCTAATTTATAACTTACTGTATCTTTACTTGATTTTGTTTTACTGTTGCTCTCTTTCTCATCAGATTTATTGACACAAGCAGCAACAACTAATGCTAAAGCCATAATAAGCACTAAAAGTTTCTTCATAATTATCCTCCCAATTGATAATGACTCTCATTTTCATCTTTGTCTATTATATAACCCTTCAATGTATATAGCAATAGAATTTTTAAATTTATATAACTTTTTTATTCTATTTTACAATAATAATGATGTATGCAAATACAACAAAAAAATACCGATAAAAGACGTTACGTCATTTTATCGATATTTTAATATTATGATTTATTTTTACTTGGTAAAGTTTTAACAAAAGTGAATAATACAACAGTTTGGAAGAATAACATGATGCAAAGACCAATGCGAATATAGAAATGATCAACCATCCAAATTGAAAAGCCTACTACGATATATACACTTATAAGCATTTCGAATTTTTTCTTTAAAGTGTACCCTCTATATTTTTGAAAATCTTCTACATATTCTTTATAAACTTTTGTGCTTACTAACCAACTATGGAATTTATCTGAACTTTTAGCAAAACAAAATACTGCTAATAAAATAAAGGGTGTTGTAGGTAATAACGGCAATACAGCGCCAGCAAATCCTAATATAGTAGCAAGTATACCAACTGATATTAATACAAATTTCATGCGGAAACCTCACTTTTAACTCATTATGTTCATTATAAGAACGCATATTATAAAATTGCAAGTAAAACATTTCAACTTATTGTTTAATAATTTATCAAATGCTAAAATTAATTAATTAATTAACATCTTTTAGAATCGAGGGGCTTATAAGTGCAAAACAAACAACTAAAAGGTACTTTATTAGTGATGCTTGGCGCTACTTTTTGGGGATTAGGTGGAACGGTTACTGAAAAGTTATTTACAGAATATCATTTACCCGTTTCATTATTTGTAGCAGAAAGATTAATATTAAGTGGATTTTTTCTTTTGCTCATTGCAAAATTAATTCAGAAACATCCTTTAACAAATATATTTAGAGTCAAACATTCATTATTTCAATTGATCATCTATGCTTTATTCGGCATGTTAGGTGTGCAATACACTTTTATGGCGACCATTGATAAAGGTAATGTTGCCATCGCTACTTTGTTACAATTTTTAGCACCAGTCGTCATATTACTTTATTTACTGATCACTAGAAAAAGTAAATTTAGAATAACAGATATCATCATTATTGTGTGTTCACTATTTGGAACGAACTTATTACTAACAAATGGTGATTATGCCACATTATCAGTCCCCCCAAATGCTATCGTATGGGGATTATTAACAGCTTGTGCAGCTGCTTTTTATACTGTATATGCTGTTAAATTATTTTTAAATTGGCCATCTCTTGTTGTTATCGGTTGGTCAATGTTTATCGGCGGTATTGCACTTTCAATTATCAACTTAGACTTCTCATTTCCTTGGCATTTATTAGATGTTCAAGGTGTGATTTATTTCATCTTTGTGATCACTTTCGGAACGATGTTTGCTTTTTGGATGTATTTAGAAAGCGTGAAATATATTAGCCCTCAAACAACTGCATTATTTGGTGTGCTTGAACCCGTAACAGCAGTTATATCTTCAGTTCTATGGTTAAAAGTACCATTTGGATTGTGGCAACTTATCGGCATGATTGTCATCTTGGTTGTCGTATTATATATGTCAGTAGGCATGAAACCAAGACGTAAAAAACGTAAAAAAGTCATACAAACAGATCAATTATAATAAAAAAATTGGGTTGAGACATGATGTTATGTCCCATCCCAATCTTTTTATTGATGTTTACTTCTTTCTTCTCTAGCTTTTTTAGCTAATTTTGTAATGGTTACATCATCCATCGGTGGATTGTGTAAGCCAGCTCTTATATCTCTATAATAGCGTTGTAACGGTCTTTCCATTTGTAGACTTTTCGCACCTACAATTCTCATTGCTATATCAATAATTTTAATAGAGTGATTAACAACAACATGTTTAGCTGCACCTAATTCAACATCTATAACTGCATCTGTTATAGAAGGATTTAAATATTTATTGATTACACTATATATATAATGTCTTGCAGTCGTTAATTCTAATTCCATCTGACCAATGTTTTGTTGAACAGCTGGAATATCAGCAATCACGCCATCGATACTTCCTGGACTATATTCATTCGCAAAATCAACAGCATAATCTCGTGCTGCTTGCCCAATACCTAAGTATACTGCTGGAATATGTAAATTCCATGGATTGATATTATTGCCTCTTGGACCATTCACAACTTCTACTAAGTATTTCTCATGAACTTTAACATCATCTAACACTAAATCATGACTTTCAGTAGCACGCATACCTACCATATTCCAGTTCTCTGCTATTGATAAACCTTCAGATTCTCTTGGTATTAAAAAGAAACCGAGTGCTTCTTTTTCAGGTACATATGCACCAACAAGAAAATGCGTTAACCTTTGACTCATTGTTGTAAATGTCTTAACACCATTTATAATGTAATGGTCTCCATCACGATCAGCATGTGTACTTGGACGTGCGCCTCGAGTTGGGCTGCCAGTTTCCGCTTCACTTACAGCTCTATTAACAATCGCACCATTTAATACTTCTTCAGCAAATTCATCTAATAAATCTTGCGTCCATAATTTTTCTTGATAAATTTGACCAACTACACCCATATGCCAACCAATGGCTAATGCCGTCGCACCATCAATTCTACCTAGTGTTTCTTGGAATAAAATGATATCTTCTGGTGTCGCATCTTCACCACCATATGATTTAGGAAGTACAATTTTCGTATAGCCTTCATCTATTAACCAATTAATATTTTCATATGGAAATTCTGAATTTAAGTCATTTTTTTCAGCGTGTTTTTGTAATGACGCTTTATGATTTTCTATTTTATTAACCCATTTTTGTTGGAATTCATTCTTAATAAATAAATCTCTACTCATCGTGTCCACACTCCTTAATATCACTTTATCATTGTATTTATTTGCTTTCAATATATATCCGAGCATACCAATAAGTTTTTATGAAAAACAGGCAATACTGAAATTCACGATTGGTATCAGTATGTGCCTGTATAAAATTAATAATTAATATGACTCTCCAAGTTCATTGAAGTCTTGGTCATTGTATTTTTCTTCATCCAATTGTCCTGTAATTTTAGCAGTAGCTGTACCTGCTAACATTGAATCATTAACATTCAATGCTGTTCTACCCATATCGATTAATGGTTCAACTGAAATTAATACCCCTGCTAAAGCAATAGGTAAATTCAATGTTGAAAGTACGAGTATAGCGGCAAATGTCGCACCGCCACCTACACCTGCTACACCAAATGAACTGATGACTACAACGCCGATTACAGATAAGATAAACGGTAAATCAATATCAATACCTGCACTTGGTGCAATCATCATAGCTAACATCGCTGGATATATGCCCGCACAGCCATTTTGTCCGATTGATAAACCAAATGAACCTGCAAAGTTAGCAATACCTTCTGGAACACCTAGTCTAGTTGTTTGTGTTTGAACATTTAAAGGTAACGTTCCTGCACTTGATCTAGACGTAAACGCGAATAGTAACGTTTCACTAGCTTTTTTAACATAAGTAGCTGGGTTTAAACCAACAACAGATACTAAGATTAAATGGATGATGAACATTGTAATTAATGCTGCATAAGATGCGACAACAAACTTACCTAATGTCCAAACTGCTTCAAAGTTACTTGTCATCACCGTTTTAGTCATAATCGCTAAAATCCCGTAAGGTGTTAATCTTAATACAAAAGTAACAATTCCCATAACTAAGGCATAAATTGCATCAATACCTCTTTTGATTAAGTTACCTTTTTCTGGTTCTTTTCTCATCACACGTAAGAAACTAAATCCAACAAATCCGGCAAATATAACAATCGCAATTGTTGAAGTACCTCTAGCACCTGTGAAATCTAAGAATGGATTTGCAGGTAACAATTCAAGAATTTGTGATGGTAAATTATTAGCCGCCATATCTTTAGAAGTTTGTTCTATTTCTTGACCACGACTATTTTCCACACTACCTAAATCTATTTGTGATGCATCTAAATTGAATAGCATCGCATAAATAATACCAACTAAAGCTGCAACAGCAACCGTTCCTAATAAGAATGTAAATATCCAAGCACCAGCTTTAGCAAAGTTTTGACCAATTGTTATTTTAGTAAATGCTGAAACAATTGATATAAAGATAAGTGGCATAACGATCATTTGTAATAGTTTTACATAACCAGTACCTACAATATCAAACCATGAAGCTGTCGACTCTGTTACTTTAGAATCTACACCGTAAATAAGATGTAAAGCTAAACCAAACACAATTCCTATTCCTAAACCAATAAGAACACGTTTAGAGAACTTTACATGTTTCTTATTTAAATAACCTAATAAACCAATAAATAATAAGAAAACAATAATATTAATGACTACCCAAAGTGTTTCCATTAAAGGACCTCCCAAAAACATTTAATTCCGATACATTAAATAAGAATACACTTTAAAAATATGTTTTGCAATACGTTTTTCTTATTCTAAAATTTCAGATAAATATAATCGAAAAAACATACTAAGATCATTGTTACAATAATCTTAGTATGTTTTAAATTATGATGATTTTTTGAATTACGGTTGGCTTCTTCACAATACAAGACTGTCTTCAAATGTCCAAGATTTATCGGTTAAGATATTTCTATAGAATGGATCTTTACCGATTAACTTAATTTCATCTGCTAAGCTTTCGACTTCATCTAAATGGTGAGTTGTTAATATAATGAGTCTTGTTGTTTTTAAATGGTTTAATAATTTATGAATATCAAATCTGGATTTCAAATCAATGCCTACAGTTGGCTCATCTAAAATTAATATACTTGGATTACCGAGCAATCCGATTAATAAATTAACTTTACGTTTTGTACCACCAGAAAGAGAAGAGATTTTTGCTTTTCTTTCATATAAATTTAACTGATTACAATAATCTTCTATTAGTTCTGAAGATATAGGTTGTTTATTTAATGCTTTAAAAAATTCTATATTTTCATTTACTGTCATATGTTCAAATAATGCAATGTCTTGAGGTATATAACCTATGATTTCTTTGATTTTTTTATTGTTTAACTTTTTTCCAAAATAACGGATATCCCCGCTATCTGGATTTTCTAATGCTGTAATCATTCTTAGTAATGTCGACTTACCTGCACCATTTTCCCCTAATAATACAGTAAGTGTTTTATCTTTAAATGTTGTATTAAAGTCATGGAAAATTTTTTTATCTTTATACTTCTTTGATAAATGCTCTATTGTAATCATGTATACACCTCCTAAACTTGAAAAAACAAATAAAGACAACTTATTGCGATAGACCATATGATAGACATAAATAATTTATGACTAAGCGTATTTATTTTAAATAAGAATATGCTTAAGACACTTTCATATATAATCAATGTCATCAATAAGACTAAATAAAATACGATGCTTAATGACCATGATAATAGTAAGCTCGTGATAACTACAATCGCGAATAATAATATGACATGACTCAATATATAATACGTATATAATTTTAATTTGGTTCCACTAAACATCATGAGTCGCTCTAGTGCAGCATTTTGTTTCAGTCGTTGATGCAATACAATTTGACTACAACTTACAATTAATAGTAATGCAACATATACTGCTGCACCAATCGAAACATCTGAATGTTTTTGAACTGCATGGTGTTCCATTTTAGAGTGAGGTGTATTTTTAATATACGCTTTTTTAATTTTTTGCATCGATACATCTTGTTTAGATTTCTTTAAATGATCTTCAATAATGACGGGTATTTGTTGTTTGTATAAAGCTTTACTCGTCACTTCTAAAGCAATTTCTCCAATGAAATCATCTTTGTAATATAACGGAATGCTATCACGCAAACGATTTTCTTTTAACCGTTCACTAAAATCATCAGGTATTTGTAAGCTTACGATTGCTTGCTTTTTTTGAATGACATCATCAATATATGCCTCATTCTTTGATAAATGTATAACTTCTAAATATTTTGTTTGCTCTAAAGTGTGCACTAGCTCTTTTGAAGATTGAGATTCATCCAAATCTTGAACAGCTATTGGCATTTTAAATAATTGATTGCTAGATGCTTGAACACCTACAATGATCAATATTGTTATTAACAGCAATGCCACTAAAGTTACATATTGTTTCCATTGCTTTTTAACAACTAAATGAAAGATTGATTTCATCGGCGATACCTCCAATACAAAGCAGAGATCACTAATACAAACATTATACCTAAATGCCAATAATACATTGGATGCGTGTCAATGATGTAATTATTTAAAAGTAATTCTACTAGTTGATTAAAAACAATTGAAAACGGTAATGCCTCAATCATTCCTGCACTCAAACTTTTCAAATAAATGATTGGAATCACAGTACCAGATAACAATAATATTACTAACGTTAATAAAACTTTGAACAAATAATTTAATATATTTCTAAACGCAATATCAATAAAGAGAAAAACTAAAAATATCATGACTAAATAATAAGCAATATCTAAGCTAATTTGCCAAATATTATACATTTCGAATTCTGGTTTAAGAAAATGTATGATGACCCATAAACCAAGTATGCTCCAAAGCGTTGTATAGAAAAGACTAAACACACCTCTTACAATTGTTAACTTTTCATAAGAGAAATGATACATACTTAATCGTTCTTTTAATGCATCTTTTTGATTCATTTTTAAAATGCTAAAAATTGAAAAGAAAAAGAAAAAGATAGATACAAAATAAGTTGAAATTGTGTAATAGCCGAACGTATCAAATACTTTGATAGGCTCATCATTAAAGGATCCGCTTCTATTTAACCCAGTAAATAACATATCCGTCATCATCGTTAACAATTCATTTTCGGATGCACTAGGATAAAGAGATGTATATGACATAGCCCCGCCCATCGACAACATTAAACGGCTATAGACCGAATCTGTTAGCTGTAAAATAATAATACTTTCAACTGATTGTTTATCATATGTATTCACAACTATTGGTAACTCACCATTTTTATAAAATGCTTTTGTCATGCCATCTTTAAAGACAAAGTAGCCATCTATTTTCTTTTTTGATAATAGTTGTCGTGCTTTCTCTTCATTATAATGTTTAATAGACAAATCATTTCCGAGTGATTGCCCATCGCCTATCGCATTTAAAATTAACTTTGTTTCTTTAGATTGGTCTTTATCTACGATTCCAATCGTAAACGCCTGATCTTTTTCGTTTACTTGGTTAACCCCAATCATAACGGCCAACACAGCTAAAAATAATAATAAAATATATGCAATCAAATACCACTTTTTAATTAAAAAAGAGTGGTATATGTTGAACAATTTTATTGTCGACATATAACCACTCCTCTCTAATTATTGAATATCTTTTGCAAGATCTTCTCCTAAATCTTGTAGCTTATCTTCTATTTCTTTTGTTAAATCATCAACTTCTGAATCTGATAATGTATTAAAGTCAATCGCGCCATCTTTCTTGAATTTAATGTCTTTTTTCAGTTCAGTTTTACCATCCATAATTAATTTAATATTTTCACCATTCACATCGAAATCAACATTTAATTTTTGTTTTTGTTGATTGTTTTTAGTGTCTGTTGTTAAATTATGGTCGTAATTTAAATCGAAGCTTTGACCGCTAGATGGTGCAATCGTCACTTTACCTTTATCTGTACGTTTGTCTCCATCAACTTTAGATTTATTATCTAATTTTAATGTTGTTGTAGAGTATGAATTTTCTTTGATTTCTAAATCATACTTATCGCTAATTTCATCTTTACCAGTTGATTTACCTTTAAGTGTAAGTCCACCGTCTTCACCTGGTGCTGATACTTTATAATCTACTTGAACGCCATCATCGATCACATTTGTACCTTGTATTCTAACTTTTTCATTATCTTTATTTGTAATTGTTAAGTCACGTTTCAAGATTTCTTTACCGTCTACGTAAATGATAGATTTCACTTTAGGATAATTCTTTACATCTTCATCTTTAGCTTTTTTCAATAAATCTTTAATTTCTTTATCGTACTCTTTTACATTACCTTGTTTTTCTACAATGTTTTTAATATCTTCATCTTTTTTAGCTTCTTCAAGAATTGCTACAACGATTTTCTTAGTATCTTTTTCACTTAAGTTCATTGTTACTTTTTTCAATTCTTTTTCATCATCAAAAATCTTAACTTTTTCTTTGTCTTTTTCAAAGTTATCATCATCTAATTGATCAACAAATAAGTCACTATATCTTTTTGAGATTTTGTCGATTTGATCTTGAGAGATTTGAGAGCTTGATAAGATCGTATTTAAATTTAAAGAATCATTTGTGATTTCTTGTCCATCTGTTGAATCTAATGATTCACCAGTAGCTTTTTCGATTCCTTTTTTAATTTCATTATTTTTTACTTTATATATGTCTTTAAATAATGGTGTTTCTAAATATTGATTATTTTTGTCTGCACTCCATTGGAAGTTACCAATCTTGTTGTCTGCAATTGTAGGTTCAATACCTAATTTAGAGTTTTTCGCTTTAGGATCATGCCCAACATTAAAGACAATATTCGTTGAGTCGATAACTGACTTTGGTATGCCTAATTGAGAAACTAATGAATCTGATACTTCTGCTCCAAATTTGAATGATGTTTTATAAGATTCATCTTTCATTTTATCTTGGAATTCAGTTTCGTTTTCAAATCTGTCGTTAAAGTATTCTTTCCAAGATTTTGCTGATTCTTGTTCACTTAATAAATATGTATTCTTTGGCGTATTTGTTAGAAAATAATATGTTGCTGCGCCACCAATTCCTACTATTGCAAGAAAGGCTACTACAATTCCTATAATTAGTAACTTTAATTTAGTAGACATTTAAACACCTCTTTTTAAAATTTATAACCATATCATAACAAATGTTACAACATTATGACATAATATTTTAAAAATAATTATATTTTTTTGTAAATACACATTTTTCCTGGCGTATTATAACTCATATTCATTTTATTTTTTTTCATTTTGATAATTTGATATTTGGATGGCCATAATGCTGGTATATATGCATACCCCAATATTTGCTTCCATAAAGGATCTATATAATAGTAATACTCATCATCATATCCAATTAATAAAGTTACATGGATATTAGTAACATAGGATTTACCTTTATCACCGATTTTAAAAATTTTGCGAATCGGTTTAGCTCCTAATGTCGTATGATATATTACAACCGGATGACTTTTATCAATTATCTTCTCTAGATCTTCAAGTTCAGTACCCGTACCATCAATAATTTCTGAATCATATCTATTTAGAAATTCTGCAAGTACATTCGGAAAAATAGTTTGATGATGGCCAAATTTGATTAGAAAATGATTGCCTACATATCCCTTTTCTGGGTTATCTGAATGTGTTGGCCACTTTCTCATAATAGTCGTTGCATTAATATCTTTATTATAGTAATTAAGCAGCATCGAACTTGCCGTACCTTCACACCCCATAACCATTGGTATAGGAAATAATTGACTTTTCGGTTTAACATTTAAAATTATGCCCATAAAGGTTCTCCTTTTACGATATCTTCTTAAATAAATACATTTGTTTATACATATAATATATCATTTAACATTTAACTACATAGTATAAGAAAGCGGGACAGAGCATCTTTTACTAAAAAGATTTCTTTATCCCGCTTCTCGATATTATTATAGTATTTCAGCTTCAATTTCCATTAATAATTTTTTTATCTTTTTATGTTGAATTTTAGATACTTGAATAGCGACAGTTCTCTCATCCTGATCATTTCTTTTCTTAGAAATAAGCCCTTTTTCTTTTAAGTTTTGTACGGCTTTTGAAATATAGTACGGCTTAAATTTAGATTGTTTAATGATATCTTTAACGTTGTAACAATCTTTCTCGCCTCTATATATAAACTAAAATATATATTTCTTCGAACGAGAGTGCAAATTGACTTTTGATATTTGCGACATAATCTTTAGACTTCTTAGTTGTAACAACTAATTCAACGATATTTCTGATTGGTACCGATACTGATTCCATTGCAAATCAACTCCTCAAAATAATTTAATAAATTGTTGAATTGGTATATTGTGCAATCTTTAGTATCTATAGCATTTTCCCTTTCAACACAATGATTTAATAATATTTATTATTTTATAATGACTTTTAAAAACATTTAATAAATTTTCAAATATTGACTTTTCAACATTTTTGTTTTTCATATAAACCCTTTTATATCAATCTCTACAGCGTTCAATTTACAAAAAAATCACCCATGTACATAGTTTGTATTTAAGAATTTTTAAAAGTTTATTACTTTTTAAATATAAAGAATTCCTGTCATAAATTGAATAATATATAATATTAAAGATTATGATTTTTCTTTTGTATTTGCATCATTTTGAAATAAACAAAAAAATCTGGCACATCAAAATGTACCAGATTTAAAGATTGTATATTATTTTTTCTTACCTAATGTATCAACGAAACTTAATGCAGATAAACCTAAAAGTGTTAAAGCATGTTTAGCACCTTTAAAGCCATGTCCAGCTTCATAGTGTTTATATGCTGCAACTGTCATAACAGAACCTACAAGTACTGAACCTAATCTTGATAAAGATTTGTTGCAAGCACTTAAGAATAAGAAGATTGAACCTACTAGTTCAAGTCCACCAGCTAATTTCATAGCATTTCTTGAAAGGCCGAATCCTTCTTCGAATTGTTGAGCCATACCGTCGTCATCTTTCACTTTTGGTTGACTTGAATCAAAAATTTGTTTACCTACATATACATTTAATAAATATCTTAACATTACTTAATTTCCTCCTTATTTTTCATATATTCATCTACAATCGGTTTAACTTGTTCACCTAATAGTTGAATAGATTTTAATACTTTTTCATGCGGCATAGAGCCTACTGGTAAATGTAACATAAATCGATTAATACCTAAATCTTCATGCAGTTTAATAATTTTAGCTGCAACTGTTTCAGGACTTCCAACAAACAATGCACCATGAACAATTTCTTGTTCGAATTTTTCCATTGAATATGGTGGCCATCCACGTTCTCGGCCTAATTGATTTATAACATATGCACTTGATGGATAATATTCTTCCATAGCTTTTTCATCAGTTTCAGCAATGTAACCCCATGAGTGTGTCGCTACAGGTAATTTAGATGTATCAAAACCATTTGATTCAGCAACAGCTTTGTACATTGCCACATTACGTTTAAAACGACTTGGCGCCCCTCCTATAATAGCATAAGTGATAGGTAATCCCAATTTTCCTGCTCTCATAGAAGATTCTGGATTTCCTCCAGTTGCTAACCAAATAGGCAATTTATCTTGAACTGCTCTTGGAAATACTTTTAAATGATCAATTGCCGCTCTTGTTTGTCCTTGCCAAGTTACGGTTTCATTTTCATTAATTTGCATTAATAAATCTAATTTTTCTTTATATAGTAAATCGTAATCTTTTAAGTCGTATCCGAAGAGTGGAAATGACTCAATAAATGAACCTCTACCTGCCATAATTTCTGCTCTACCATTACTAATCGCATCTAATGTAGCGAATCTTTGATAGACCCTAACAGGATCGTCAGATGATAATACTGTTACAGCTGATGACAATCTAATATTTTTAGTTTGACTAGCCGCAGCTGCTAACACTGTAACTGGATCTGATACTGCATAATCTTCTCTATGATGCTCCCCTAATCCATAAACATCTAATCCTACTTGATCAGCTAGCTTAATTTCTTCAACAATTTGATTAATTCTTTCGTGTGCAGGGAAAGGTTTGTCCACACCATTAATTGGAGAGATTTCAGCAAATGATGATAATCCTAATTCAAATTTCATGCTCTCACCTCGATATAATTATTATACTAGATATAATTATAGTACTAATTCTCCATTTGTCAATAATATTAATCAAAATAAAAAATAGCACATAAACTTCTGCAGAAGTTTATGTGCTATTTTTCTTTTTAATGATTATGTTCTAAATTGCATAACTTGATAATAGACTGTTTTAAAGGCATCTCTTGTTCATAAATCCTTAACTGATCGATTGTTTCTGGATTTAAATAAATACACTTTTTAGGTTCTCCATTTTGAAATGCAACAATTGCTTCACCATCATCACTACCTTCAAACATTCTATCGACGTCTGAAAAATATTGACTTAAAATATAAATTAATGCATCACTATATCTTTCACGGTCTTGTTTATATAATTCAACTTGATCATCTTGTATATAATACGCATCAACAATGGTCATGCCTTTCACTTCAGATATTTCATGCGTGATATTTTGACTCAGTTGTTCTTTCTTAAAAAATTTAAACAACGTAAACGATCCCCTTCATTTATCAATTAATTAGATTTACTTCTTTGATATTCCTGATACTCAAAAAATACTTGGAATAGCATGATTAACATTGCAGGATGATATTTTGAATTAACAATATCAATATTATGATTGGATGCAATTTTAAATCTTTCAGACTTAGTCTCCATGACTAAATTATTTGCTTCATCTGTGACTTTTACAGATCTAGATATAAACCCTGATTCAAACAATAAAGTATCGTTTTTCTCACCATTAAATATTATTCTCGGTTTAAATCCAATTTTTGTTTCGAATGTACCTATTTTAGTATCGTTCTTAAATACTTCCCAAACAGTTTTAAAAGGTGTCTTTAACTTTCCTTCTATCGATCTTTCTTGTAACACTTTAAAAGTGCCACCTTCAAATTCAATCATAAAATTATGTTTCTTTCTCCCTAATAACGCAAATGTTTCTTGTCTAGTGGATGTATAATATAAGCTTAGAATAAATGCAGGATTATTGTGTTCATCATAGACTTCTATTGGTTTTGTTGATGCACCGAAAAAGTTTTCTTTGAAATGATAATGTGACATATTAACCTCCTGAATGAGCTGTTATTATGCTCATTCTACCATAGCTAAATTTTGTTCACCATCTTTAACATTTTGTAATTTCAGTACATTTTCTATCATTAATTTAATTAACTTTTCTTTATCCTTCTTAATGGAAACTAATGCAATTCTTTCATCAGTTTTAGACCTTTCTTTATCAAGATAGTTTAATTTTACAAGTACTTTTATGGATTTATTGATTTTTACTAAATCCCATCCAAACTGATCTTTAATATCTTCTAGTGTTCGACACCCGTTATGAGACATCTCTATAAATAATAAAATCATAAATTGATCGATATTCATTTTATATTGATGATTGATATTAAAATGTATATCACTCATCACACGATTAATTTCTATCGCATAATCAACGAAATAGTCCGTATTTAAATCTGTAGAAATCTCATTTAAATTATGCTGAAAATCTATTTCTATTTGATTAATTAATTGAGATATTTTCGTTTTGTGACGAGTTTCTACTATTATAATAATTTTTCTCTCATCTTGCTTTAATCGTTCTTTTTTATAATAATTCAAATCATGTAAATAGGATATGACATGTGTTAACATCGTTTGATTAATACGAAGTACTTCTTTAAAATCTAAAGCTGTATATTTTCTTCTCTTTTGATTATCATTAATAAATTTCAAAATCTTTAAATGATAAATATTTAATGCGCAATTTTTCTTTAGTATTTTCTTCACTTGAAAATTTAAATAATTTAATTTCAATAATTCGTTCTTATATTCAGTCATAGCTCAATACCACCTTATTTTATTTTTTGTTTTATATAGATATGCTTAATGACATCAGCTGAAGAATCATAATCTATTACTAATTTTCTTGATTCTTTATCAAAATTTATTGTATTTATCTTATTACCAGTTTCCTCATTAAATTGCTGATTAATTGGCTTATTACGTTTAATACGAATATCGTGAATTCTATACTCAATATCCTCAATGTTCAATCCAGTAATATTTAGTTTTTGATGCAGCTTATTAAATAGTTTATTATTTGGAAAGATTAATAGCTGATATTCATTTAAATAATGCGTAACTAGAATATTGTCATTAAAAAACACGATATTTCCTCTTAATCTTTTTAAAGTTAATATTAATTCAAATAACTGATACTGACTTTCTTTATTTAATTGTAATTCTTTGATCATAAGGTGACTGCTCTGTGAAGGTATCATACTATCAATCCAAGTATCATCTATAATAATTGAAATTCTTTGCTTATACTCTAAACACCATTTAAATGTTTCAATAAGTGATTCGATTAGGGATTGTCGGTTGATATAAGATATTTAACGAAGAATTATTCTTTAATATAGTAGTTATTTCTCTGTCGGAGACTAATTCATGGTAAACTTTGCATGCAATTTGGTTATTTCCATCTATTATATGTGTCATTTGATTAGCTAAGTATTTATCGTAATCATTCAAAATTAATGTTACTTTTGAATCTTTCAATGTTTCATTTATCATTTTATAAACGTGATTATATTGGTAATATGTCATATTTAAATAGAAATGAAACTGCCTCTGTCCATAATAGTACGTGCAATCAATTAAATAATTTAATAGTCGCTTAAATCTATCTGCAAACACTTCTAAATTTTCATTTCTAGATAAATTTATTTCAAATGAAATCTCAAATTGGTGTTCTAATGAGAAAGAAAACATTTGATGCATCAATCTATTACTTTCAAAATTTGATTCGTTTAAAAGTTCATTAATTAAGTGATGCGAAAACATTAAACCGTATTGCCCAATTTCTTTTCTCATCGTTAATAACTTTGATTGCTGAAAATTATTAGTTAATGTTTCGATATTTCTGATATATATTAGTAAATTAGATGTTGGGAGCTTTGATGTTAATTGATCATCTAAATGAATATCTAAACTAATATAATCTGCAACATTATTTGTTAAATCTTTCAGTCGATGAGATATCTTATTTAAATTTTCAATAAGGTTTGTCCGTTTATTATTAAATGGGTAATACTGATCATTCGTGAGTTGCTTTCGATATTTTGCTGGTGTTATATGATACTTATCTCTAAAACTCGTTATAAAATTTGATTCATACGCAAATCCATTATCCCCTGCAATTTGTGTAATAGATTTTTTTGAATAGATTAAGTCAAATATCGCATATGATAAACGAATACTTTTTCTAAGTTCTCTAAATTTCATATCTGTTATTTCTTCTAGATTTTCTGAAAACCATCTCACTGATAAAATACAATTCGTCGCAACTTCAGCAATATATAATTTCTCTTTATAATGGTCATGCATATAATTGATAGCTTTATGTATATCGTTGTTTAAATAATAATCATGATCTTCATCTACAATTCTATATAATCGTAATGTCATCATAAATTGCTTGATTGTATTAAACACATTTGTATCCATGTCATTTTTATATTTAATGTAATTGGCGAGCACCTTATTCATAAAATACTTAAGAACACTGTTATCAAGTTTATCTACATCAATATAGTACTTTTTCTCAAATTGAAAGAAATAATCAAGTTCACATCTGGATAAATACAAAGTGGCTATAACGGTATCTTCATTAGAATAAATACGATAATGTTCCAAATCATTAATGATTACAATATCATTTGCTTGATATATTTTTCTTTTTCCATTGATATAAATCTTACTACTTCCTTCTATTATAAATAGTAGTAATAAACCCATATTAAAATCAGATTGAATATTTAAAGGTTGGTAAATTTTTAAATTACTATCATATAACATGTCAAACACCTCAATTCCTTATGAAACATCTTTATTTACTATTCATGATAATTATAATTCAACAAATATTACTAAAAATACTTTATTCTTGACTTTTTATTATGAAATTTTGTACTTATTTTAATCCTTTAGATGCAATATTCTTTTGTTTATTTGATATAATTTTTCGTATTATTATCCAAAGTCAATTATTTTATTATGTCTTAAATATTACAAACGTGTAACAAAGAATCGAGTTCAATACTTAAAAGTGCTTAAAAACGTTGATATTATAACGTTCTTTATTCAGTGTAAAATGTTCGGAATTATTACATGAAATCTTTAGATATTTAAATTAAATTACAAAGCTTTAACATTCAACACAAACTAAATAATTTCTGATAAAGTAGGTTTTGTTGATTAACAGCGAAGAAAAAAACTTATTAGAAAAAAAACATAAAACATATACGAAAAAATTATTTTTAAATTATCTAGGAGGATTTATTTATTATGAAGAAAATCGCAACAGCAGCAATCGCAACAGCAGGAATCGCAACATTTATGGCACATGACGCAGATGCAGCAGAAAATACACAAGGATATAATCCAAACGATCCATATTCTTATTCTTACAATTACACAATTGACCAACAAGGTAACTACCACTACACTTGGGAAGGTAACTGGAATCCATCTTCTCATTACGGTTACGAAGCTCAACAACAAGTAGCAACTAACACTGCTTCTTCAAATAACGAAGCAGCTTCAAATACAAATTATTCACAACCAGCATTCAATGCTGCGCCAAATGGTGGTGGTTTAGGAGATTCTCATAACACATCTTCAAACCAAAACAATGTTCGTGTAACAACTACACAAGCACCATCAACTAGCAACCATACAGCAACTACATCAAACTCAAGTTCAAATGTAAGCACTACAACTACATCAACTTCTCGCCCATCAACTGGTGGAGGAGCTAACTTATACACTGCAGGACAATGTACTTACTATGCATTCAGCAAACGTCCTGACTTAGGTAGCACTTGGGGAAATGCTAATAACTGGGCTAACGCAGCAGCACAATCTGGTTACACAGTAAATAACAACCCATCTGCAGGTTCAGTATTACAAACTACAGCTGGTGGATACGGTCACGTAGCTTACGTTGATAAAGTAAACTCTGACGGTTCTATCCAAGTTTCTGAAATGAACTACCAAGGTGTAGGTGTTGTTTCAACTCGTACTATCTCAGCTTCAGCAGCTGGTTCTTACAACTACATTCACTAAGATGAATATAAATAAAAAAGAGCAATCATTGCGATTGCTCTTTTTTTATGCATTTGTTTTTACTTTTTTAATACCGATACCTGTTATACCATAAAATGCTGCAAAGAACACACATAAATAACATGGTACAGTCCACCAGAAGAATTCTCCTAACGAAACACCCAATAAATCACGATAGTATATACCTGAAGTACCCCAAGGGATAAATGGCAACACCATTGTTCCACAATCTTCTAGCGTTCTTGATAAGTTCACACGATCTAAATTACGTTCATTATACATGTCCATTAACAATACACCTATCATAATAATCACGACAGATGCAACACCAGCTGCAAATACAAGAATTAAACTTCCAGCTATCGTAACTAATATCAAATGTGAATCTTTAGAAACTTTACTAGATATTGTCGTTAAAATAACTTTTAAACTACCGGATGCTTCTACAATACCCGCAAATGCATAACCACAGAAAATCGTTACAACAATTTCAGTCATACTCATAATGCCACCACGTTTTAACAGTTCTATCATTGAACTTGATGCATCATTTTCAGATAAGCCTGTCATATTGATATTAAAACCTTGCATCGTTACATTAAATGCATCTACAATTTCAAATCCATTATTAAACACACCTACAAACATTGCGACTAAACTAGATAATAACATCATCGGTACAGTAGGTTTTCCTATACTAATACCTAAGACGATAACAATGACTGGTACCCATACCCAAAAGTTTAAATTAAAAGCTGTATCAATATTACTCAGCAATTCATTTATTCTTTTGCTTTCTACATTTTTAGCATCAAATTGTAAGCCTGCTATAAACCATACAATAAGCCCAATAATTGATGCAGGTATTGTCGTCCACATCATATGTTGGATATGCTTAAAGATATTTACTTTTGTTACTAATGCAGCTAAATTTGTCGTATCAGAAAGTGGTGACATTTTATCTCCAAACACACCACCTGCTATTACAACACCTGCAACCATACCTATCGGAATATTCATTTCATTGGCAATCGCCATTAACGCTATGCCAGCAGTCCCAACTGATCCCCATGCAGTACCTGTAGCGACAGATGTAACGGCTGTTATGACAAATGCAGTTACTAAAAAGTATGTCGGATTGATCGTTTCTAAACCATAATAAATTAAAGCAGGTACAGTGCCTGAATACATCCACGTACCTATTAAAATACCGACTGCAAATATTATGTATATGGCTGGCATTGCAGTTGCTAACCTCTTTGTAATACCATCTTGTAAGTCTTCCCAAGTTAAGCCTACTCTAATGGCTATAAAGCTCGCATAAACCGCTGCAATAATTAATAAAGGTTGAATTGGATAATGTAGAATCCCAAAACCAATCAATACGACTAGCCCCATAAATAAAATCGTAGAAATTGCTTCAAATAAAGTTGGTAATCTCTTCATATAATGCCCCCTTCAATATACTTAGAAAACTAACCATATTATTTTATATATGAAAAAAGTAGTCGCAAATAATTTGCTAACTACTCTTTTTCAATGTTTTAATCCTTAACATAAATATTACAAGAAAATGACATTAATTTTCTAAAAATTCACCGTAAAACCTTATATTATCGGTATATTTTCTATATTACTGTTTGTCATAATTGGTCATAAATATTACTAAAATATTGTATCTGATTATGATTAAGTAACAACTGTATGAAAACACACACAAACATAAAAACTTCTGTTAAAGTATTATTTGTCGTCGGAAAACGACACAAACAAAACTAAAATTTAAATTTAAAACATATACGAAATTTACGGAGGATTATTTATAATGAAAAAATTAACAGCATTCGCAGTATTATCTACGGGATTAGCAACAACAATAATTGGAAATGGTGAAGCTTCAGCAGATACTTTGGATAACGCTCAAGCTCCAGTTCAAAACCAAACTCAAACTCAAAACTTTAACTATACTAATAACTATAGCCAAAATTACAACACTTCAAACATGAGTCAATCATTTACTTCTTCAGTAACACAAACAGCAACTCAAACTACAAGTTCATCAGCTAACTTATACACTGCTGGACAATGTACTTATTATGTATTTGATAAAAGACAAGCAGCTGGAGAACCAATTAGCTCAACTTGGGGAAATGCTAACCAATGGGCAGCTAATGCAGCAGCAGATGGTTACACTGTAAATAACACACCTAAAAAAGGTTCAATCTTACAATCAACAGCTGGTGCTTACGGTCACGTAGCATACGTTGAAAATGTAAACTCTGACGGTAGCGTTGAAGTTTCAGAAATGAACTACCAAGGTGAAGGTGTTGTATCAACTCGTACAATCTCAGCTTCAGAAGCTGGTTCTTACAACTACATTCACTAAGATTAATTGAATATCATTTAAAAAGGAGACTGGACATATCATTGTCTAGATCTCCTTTTTTGTTTATAAAATAATTAATTTATATTATTGATTGGCGGCATCGGTAAAAAAATGTATACTTGAATTAAGTTAGGAGGGATTATACATGAGTGAAAACGAACAAAATCCATTTCAACAAACTACAACACATTCGACATATGAAGATGTATCACAACACTTAGATACAACTGATGATGATAGATTATTCGGTATGCTTATATACTTAACAAGTTTCTTTGCTTCATTCTTTGCGCCACTTATCATTTGGTTAATTAAAAGAGAGAACTCTCCATTCGTTGATAGAATTGGTAAAGATTATTTGAATTTCTTTATTTCATATACGATTTGGGGAATCGTTGGTACCCTATTATGTTTAGTATTAGTAGGCTTTATTATATTACCAATATTAGCTATTTTAGCTTTTATCTTTACGGTTATCGGTGCTATCAAAGCATACAATGGAGAAACTTATTTACCACCATTATCAATTCGTATGATCAAATAACACTTTCAATTTTTGAAAGTGTTATTTTCCTTTTTTATAGTAAAACTGATTAAATACTAAAATTAAATTTCGTGATAGAATGACGTATACTCTTATAATCTTAAGAGTGACGTATTTTATGAATCCCCTTTTTAAACGTTATTTGTGCAGTTCCATTTTTATGGAAAGGCATAATTTTTTTTGTACTTTATCACTACAGTGCTTTAAAGGAGGAGTTTTTTTGGATCAAAAAATTAAAAAACCGAGAAGAAGATATATAAGCTTACCGACACAAATATTAATCGCTTTAGTATTAGGTGTTGTAGTAGGATACTTTTTACACGGACAAGACCATTTAATTAAATTCATTCGACCTATTGGAGATATCTTTTTAAACCTTATTAAAATGATTGTTATTCCAATTGTATTCTGTTCATTAGCATTATCAATTTCAAACGTTGGTGATATGCATACAGTTGGTAGATATGGTTGGAAAAC
>CABFOD010001399.1_pt1 | contig 23361 bp, 21 predicted proteins | sample 3521941 | NCBI WGS metagenome assembly CABFOD01 (sample SAMEA5312449, study PRJEB27640) | indoor metagenome | biome: indoor environment; feature: uncontrolled; material: polymer tiles stone | place: Germany | collected 2014-07-07
GTTGCAAGACTGAGCAAACAAGCAACATAGAACGTTTGTAAGATGACCATATGATGAATGGGCAATTGAAACATGAATTATAAGAATAAATTCTAATTAATGTATTTTTATGGTATTATTTGGGAGAATAAAATAAGAGAAGGTAGAAAAATGAATATCATAAATCGAAAAAGAATTTTTTCTGTGTTAAAGTTTTTATTTATTTGCACTATATTATGTGTCGTTTTATATGTATTGCATCATGAATTAGTAAAAATAGATTTTAAAAAGGCAATTGTGCTGTTTAGAGAAATGAATACTGTATATTTTGTCGGTATAATATTACTTGGAATACTTTCAGTCTCAGTTTTATCTCTTTATGACATCATGTTAAAACAGTCATTAAAGATCAGTTTACCAATACATAAAGTGTTATCTATTAGTTATATTATTAATACTTTTAATAGTATATTAGGATTTGGTGGTTTAATCGGTGCGGGTTTAAGAATATATTCTTATCGTAATGATGTCCTAAATAAAAAGGAATTAATAAAAAGTACTTCATTATTATTAGTATCCATGCTCAGTGGATTAAGTTTATTGTGTGTATTAATCGTTTTCCGTGTTTTTAATGCTGATCCGTTATTAGATGATATAGCTTGGTCAAAAATTGTCATATATATAGGTAGTTTGTTTTTACCATTATTTATGATATTTTCATATTTGAAACCCTCTACACAAAATGATAGATTTTTAGGCCTTAAATTTACGATTGTTTCTGCTTTAGAATGGTTAGCTGCAAGCACGCTATTATTTGTTATTTTAAAATCGTTAAATATAAATATAGAGTATTTTTACTTGGTTGGGATATTTGTAATAGCAGCATTATCAGGTTTAATTAGCATGATACCTGGTGGCTTTGGCGCATTTGACTTAGTCGTTTTACTGGGGATTAAATCACTAGGTGTGCCTGAAGAACAAGTCGTCATCGCATTATTATTGTACAGAGTAGCTTATTATTTCTTCCCATTTATTATCGCACTTGGCTTATCGACATTTGAATTTGGTAGCATAGCTAAAAAATATATAGAAGAAAGTAAGTTTTATACACCTGCTGTAGATACAACGTCATTTATTAAGTCTGTTCAAAGTGACTTTATGACGAAAATACCATCATTAGCATTAGGTTTACTTTCAGGTATTACAGGCTTTGTATTATATTTCAATCATATATTAATATTGTATGATGCAATATATTCTCATCATTATACGTTTTATTCCGTTTTGTTAGCGTTACATACTGCTTCGACATTGATGTTGTTAATATGTGCTAAAGGTGTCATGTCAGGCACTATGAGATCTATTCTTATGAGTATCATATCAGTTATCGTCATGTTAATCGTATGTATCTTAACGACGAGTACAATCATTGCGTTTTTATGGTTAGTCATTTTATTAATATTATTGTTTATCGGTTATAAGAAAGCAATAGTCGTTAAGAAAATAGTAACGTCAATCAAAATTTTATTAAGTGGATTGTTAATATTTACGATGTTTATTGTTAATAGAATTATTTCAAAAAATTATTTGGATCTCTATCCACATGAAGTCACTAAATTCGATAAATATGCGGTATTCTCAATGTTTTGGATTGTCTTGGCAATTTTATGCCTATTAGGTATGTGTATTACCTTTATACTTTCAAAAAGATTTCATAAAAGTTTAAATACAAATGCATCTTATGAAACGATTCAGAATATTATAGATCAGTACGGAGGATCTTACGTAAGCCATTTAGCTTTTACAGGAGATAAATCGTTTTATGTAAATGAAGATGAAGATGTTTTTATTATGTATAGACATACGATGAATGCTGTTATTGTGCTAGGGGATCCAGTTGGCAATCGCAATCAATTCAATCAAATTTTGAGTGATTTTTATGATCAAATGCAATTTTTAGGACATGATATTATTTTTTATCAAGTACAAAGTAAATTACTATCTTTATATCATGACTATGGAAATATCTTTTTCAAATTAGGGGAAGAAGCACTTATAGATTTAAACACGTTCAGTTTATCTGGTAAGAAAAAACGTGGTATGCGTGCAACATATAATAAATTGGAAACAGAAGGGTATCAATTCGATATCATGCATGCACCATATTCACAAGAAGACTTGAAAATGATGAAAGATATTAGCGATAGTTGGTTAGAAAGTAAGCAAGAAATGAGTTTTTCAGTTGGTTCATTTCAGTTAGATTATTTAAATAGAGCGCCAGTTGCAGTCATAAGAAATAAAAATAATGAAATAGTTGGATTTTGTTCATTGATGTTTACGAATTATAATCAATCTATTTCTATAGATTTAATAAGATGGAATAAAAATATAGATCTTCCATTGATGGATGCATTGTACATTCATATGTTGTTATGGGCAAAAGAAGAAGGATATAAACAGTTTAATATGGGTATGGCAACTTTATCGAATGTAGGACTTAATAAGCATGCCTATCTTAGAGAGAAATTTGCAGCAAAAGTATTTGAGAATATGAATAGTTTATATAGTTTTCAAGGATTACGAAATTATAAACAAAAATACGCGCCAGATTGGGAACCAAGATATTTAGTGTATAGAAAATACAGTTCATTATTTTGGAACTTAATTAGAGTTTCTTTAACCATTAATCATAAGTAAATAAGCGTTGATTATATATGCTCAACAGCACAAAAAAAGAAGACCGCTAAAGGTCTTCTTTTTTGTGCTATTTATTGAACACGTGTTTCTTTAATTCTCTTATACCATAAATAAATGACGTAAAGTACAATTACGGCTATAACTATCATGAATATTTTAGAGTACATACTTACATAAACTATAATTTCATGCCAATGTTTACCTAATGTCTTACCGAGCATAATAAGAAATATATTCCACATGCCCGTTCCTATTGCTGTTAATAATATAAATAGAGGTATGTTCATTTTCGTAATACCTGCTGGCAATGAAATGAGCGTTCTGACAATCGGTATAAAACGTCCAATAAAGATAGCCCAATGACCGTATTGATCTAACCATTTAATTGTTTTATCTAAATCTTGAGTTTTGATACCTATATATTTACCACGTTTATGTATAAATTTATATAATCGATCTTCACCTATATATGCACCGATGCTGTATAAAACAAGCGCACCAAGCACAGCACCTATAACTGTGATAATACATACAATGATAATATTTAGGTCTGATTGAGATGTCATAAATCCTGCGAATGTTAATATAATTTCTGATGGGAAGGGATGTATAACATACTCTAAAAATACGAGTATAAAGACACCAATATATCCATATTGTGTCATAAATTCAGTAATCCATTGTTCCATAACATACTCCTTAATAAAAAATTCATAATGTGTGTACATAAAAATAACAGTATTATATAACGCTATTGTATACTTTACTGTTATTTTATCACATCATTATTTTAAGCTTTTTCTAATTTCTTGTTCTTCTTGATAGCGAGTTGGATTTTTTTTGTAAAAATCTTGATGATAATCTTCAGCTTCGTAAAAAGGTTGATATGGTAATAGTTTCGTTACAACGGATTTACCTTCTGGCAGCTTTTTATTTAATTGTTCTATATATTCTTCAGCTAATTTTTTTTGATCGTCATTCGTATAGAAAATTGCTGTTTGATATTGTGTTCCACGGTCTTGATATTGTCCGTGTGCATCAGTAGGGTCGATTATTGCAAAATAAATTTCTAATAATCTGTTATATGAGAATAAAGCAACATCATATTGGATTTCGACTACTTCTAGATGACCAGTATCGCCTTTTTTCACTTCTTCGTAAGTTGGATTTTCTGTTGTACCTCCCATATAGCCAGAAGTTACTTTATCAATGCCTTCATATTCATCGAATGGTTTAACCATACACCAAAAGCATCCACCTGCAAAATACGCTTTATTCATATTCATTATATTTTTACCATCCTTTATTCAGTCTCAAGTCTTATTTTTTAATTAGGTTTGCAATTTTTCTTGATTTTTAATAGAGAAATTGGTTAACTTAATGTATGAGTCTCATTATAATATATTTAGACTCAATTTTGAAGATAAAAGGCTGGTTACAATGACTTCGCAAAATCAATCAGAAACAGAAGGCACTCGTCAAACGAATGTACCGAAAAGAAATAAAAAGCGTAGAATAAAAAAAAGACCTTTTATTATCTTAGGTATCATCTTATTATTAGTTTGTTTAGGATTTTATATTAATGCTTCTTATAAATCAGGTTTAAAAGTTTCTTCAGACCATGGTAAAAAGCAGGAATTACATAAATTCCATAGTACAACAAGAAACGATGGTAAAGTAAATGTTCTCGTATTAGGGGAAGACCGCAAAGTAGATAATTCACAACCTAGAACAGATTCAATTATGATTGTTCAATACGATTATTTGAAGAAAGATCTTAAAATTGTATCAGTCATGAGAGATATATATTCAGAAATTCCAGGTGGTTATCGTAATTATAAAATTAACACTGCATATTCATTAGGAGGTCCTGAGTTACTGCGTAAGACATTGAAGAAAAATCTTGATATTGATCCGGAATATTATGCGATTATTGATTTTGATGGATTTGAGCAAATGGTTGATGAAATATCACCTAAAGGCGTTCCAATCAATGTCGAAAAAGATATGTCTGAAAAAATAGGTGTTTCACTGAAAAAAGGTCAACATAACTTAAACGGGAAAGAATTGCTAGGTTATGCACGTTATAGACATGACGAAGAAGGTGACTTTGGACGAGTGAGAAGACAGCAGCAAGTGATGACAGGTCTTAAATCTGAGTTACTAAGTGTCGATTCAGTTGTGAAAGCACCCAAATTAGCAGGGATTGCAAGAGGTTATGTAAATACTAATTTAGATGACCAAACAATCTATAAAACGGGCGCTAGTTTTATAGCTAGAGGCGATAAAGATATAAAAACATTAACAGTTCCTGTTAAAGGTTCATATACGAATGCGAATGATCTTGAAAACGGAGCAGTTCTTAAAATCGATAAAGAAAAGAACAAAGAAGCAATAAAGAAATTTCTTAACGATTAATAAAACAATTTGAGACATAAATACCCATTCTCAAAATAAAAAATCTCTTCACTAGGTTTTAGACTAGTGAAGAGATTTTTTGATTTTTTATGAATCTGATTTACGTACGCCTGCAACGCCATAATGCTCAGGTTTCATTTCTTCTATAATCACTTGGATGTTCTCTTTTGGTGCTTTAGCATTTTGATGCACAGCTTCAGTGACATCTTTTACAAGACCTTTTAATTGTTCGTCTGATCTACCTTCAATTAACTTAATGTTTACGATTGGCATATTTAGCGCTCCTTTTTATATTGAATATTTGCTGAAGGACCTGAATCTCCGCTCCAGTCTGTTTGACCATCGTCTTCAATGAATTCTATATTGACATCTTCAACGTGTGATAAGTCTAACAGTTTTAATATAATCCGTTTTCTTATTTCTGACAACTCTTTCAGTGTGAAGTTTTGATTCACTTCTAATAAACTTTCAATATGAAGTGCTTCTCCTTCTTTTATTACTGCAAGTCGTTTAATGTCAGCAATTGATTTATCATCTAAAATAACTCTAGAAGCATGGATTTCTGATTCATGGTCAGCAATACCTAATACACCTTGAGCATTTTCTATAAAGATAATACCTACAATTACAAACATCATGATACCGATTATAACTGAGGCAATACCTTCTAACATGCCTAAACCAGTCAATCTTGCAATGATGATTGAAATAACTGCAATGATCCCACCAGCAGTTGCAACTGTATCTTCCATAAATACTAATTTAGTGGCTGGCTTTGCTTTTCCTATCAGTAAATAACTTTTAGTAAAAGGTGTTAATAACCCTTTACTGCTTTCACCAGCTTCTTCTAATATTTCTTTACCAGCTTTTCTTAAAACAATACCTTCAAGTACAATACCAATTGCTAAAACACCTATGTTTATCCAGAAGAATAATAACGGTCCATTTGTGTCATTAGGGTGGACAATGTGGTGAAAACCTTCTTTAACTGTTTCGTATGAAAGAATACCTACAATAATTACAGCGATTAAACAAACAAGGTTAATTAATCTTCCATAGCCAAGTGGGAATTTTTCATTTGGGCTTCTCTTAGAGAAAGCAGAACCTAAAAATACAAATAATTGATTGGCAGCATCACCAAATGAATGCATCATTTCAGCGAACATAGCAATATTTCCAGTGAAAATAAAGGCTAGTAGTTTTAAACAGCCAAGAATAAAATTAACGACGGCAGCTGTTAAGGAAGACATGCTTCCTTTTTTAAGTAAATTAAAAAGACCTTTCATATTGAGCTCCTTTGTAAATAGATTGTTATGATTATATCACTTTAATACCACGAATCAACGCATGATAAGCATTTATTTTATAAAAATCATAATTATATTATGTAAACTATAGATAAAGTTTGAAAAATTAAAAACACTCGATAGGGGGAATGTGTTATACTATTTATGTTGATATAGTAATTAGGTTATACTAATATACGACTATTTTAATGTAACTTAATATTAAAATATACTTATTACACTATGTGTACTTGTTGTCACTTTTTAAATGAATCTATAAGGTTTATAATAGAAGTAATACATAGATTATTTTAAACAAATTTGAAAATTTGTATATTTTTTTATGGGTATTTATATATAGTCGAGTAGATTAATATTGAAAGGGGCTCTGTAGTTAATTATGAATTCGATACATAAGAAAACAGATGTAATATTAATTGGTGGAGGCATTATGAGTGCAACTTTAGGTATTATGCTTAAAGAATTATCACCAAACATAGAAATTAAATTATTTGAAAAATTATCAAAACCGGCAGAAGAAAGTTCTAATGAATGGAACAATGCGGGTACAGGTCATTCAGCATTATGCGAATTGAACTATACAAAAGAAGAGGCGGATGGTTCGGTTAATATAGATAAAGCTATTAAAATAAACGAACAGTTTCAACTATCAAAACAATTTTGGACTTATTTAGTGAATAAAGGAAGTTTACCTAGTCCTGAAACATTTATTCGTCCTGTACCTCATATGAGTTTTGTATATGGCGAAAAGAACGTCCAGTTTCTAAAAAAGCGTTGTGAAGCATTGTCAGGTAATCCATTATTCCCAGGTATGACTTTTACGGATGATTTTGAAACATTGAAACATTGGATGCCTTTAATGATGGAAGGTCGTCCTGCAAACGAAAAAATTGCTGCAACTAAGATTGAATCAGGTACTGATGTCAATTTTGGTAATTTAACACGTTCACTATTAGATAACTTGAAAGAACAAGACGTAGAACTTAATTACAATCATTCTGTACAACATATACGTAGAAACGAAGATAATACATGGCAATTAAAAGTATATAATGCAGAAACTAAAAAAGTGGAGTACCACAATACTAAATTTGTCTTTATCGGTGCTGGTGGCGGAAGTTTACCTCTGTTACAAAAAACACATATTAAAGAAGCTTCAAATATAGGTGGATTCCCTGTAAGTGGATTATTCATGGTATGTAATAACGAAGAAGTTATTGCTAAACATGATGCTAAAGTTTACGGGAAAGCTAAAGTTGGTGCACCACCTATGTCTGTACCACATTTAGATACTAGATATATAGAAGGTAAGAGATCGTTACTATTTGGACCTTTTGCAGGTTTTTCACCAAAATTCTTAAAAACAGGATCTAACATGGATTTACTTGGTTCAGTTAAGCCTAATAATGTATTTACGATGTTATCTGCAGGTTTAAAAGAAATGGGTCTAACAAAATACTTAGTAGAACAAGTATTATTATCAGATGAAAAACGATTAGAAGAACTTAAAGAATTTGTACCAACTGCAAAACTAGAAGATTGGGATGTTGTCATAGCAGGTCAACGTGTTCAAGTCATTAAAGACACGAAAGAAGGCGGAAAGGGCACATTGCAATTTGGTACAGAGCTTGTAACAAGTGAAGATGGCTCGATTTCAGCTTTGTTAGGTGCTTCACCTGGTGCTTCAACAGCTGTTCATGTTATGTTGCAATTATTAGAAAAATGTTTCCCAGAAGATTTCGTTGAATGGGAAGAAAAAATCAAAAAAATGATACCATCATTTAGATTGAATTTATCAGAACATCCAGATTTATTTAATGAAATAAATACATCTACTTCAAAAGCATTAGGTTTATATAAGTAATGAATCATATACGTAATAAAACGTAGATAAAATATCTATGTTTCAGAATGTAGACAAAGTCTTAGACTTTGTCTACATTTTTTTATGCGCATGCTTTTCCCGCAAGAGTCAGCGCTAAAAATACCAAGTGTTATCTAGAAAATATTAAAAACTTTATATATTCTCTTTAAATTTTAGTTTAATCGGGTTAAACTATCTTTAATGAAGATTAAGGGGGATATGTATTATGTTTGAAAAATTACTTACCTCTATAGGTGTCGGTAATCTAACAATCGATACGCGATTAGAAAAAACAACTTTTAACGAAGAAGAACCAATTAAAGGAAAAGTTATATTTAAAGGTGGTTCATGTGACTTAAAAGTTGAATATATTATGTTGTCACTAATTGAACGTGTCAATAATCAAAATGAGGATAGCGATTTTTCAGAATTTGATTATGAATTGCATAAGCATAAAGTGAATAAATCCTTTTTAATTAAAAAGAAAGATCACCAAGAGTATGAATTTGAATTCAAACTTGAACAAATCGAATTTAAAGGTGAACCAGAAGAAATATTTCTTAAGACACATGTTCATATAGATCAGTCAGTCGGTGCTGACGATGAAGAAAGACTAAATATAATTAGATAATTGTGATGGAGGCTAGGACAAATTAATTGTCTTAGCCTCCATTATTATATTAAAAACAGTTTGGATAATTCTTGAAATAGAACACATGTTCGTATATAATGAAAATACATTAATACGACGATGGAAGGTGAATTTATGTATAAATATCGTTTACGTGAGAACAGATATATTTTGTGCATAGATCAAAGTAGTTTTTTTGCAAATGTTTCATGTGTGAGTAAAGGTATTAATCCTGTTGAGCATAAACTAGCTGTTATATCGGATACGAAAAGGCAAGGAGCTATTGTTATAGATGCTACAGAGCCATTAAAAGGCATAGGAATAGAAACTGGTTCAAGGTTGTTTGAAATACCTCATAGAAGTGATATATATATTATTAATCCAAATATGAATCACTATGTTAATGATTCATTAGCTATATATAAAGTGTTATTACAATATGTAGACTGTAAAGACGTAAAACAGTTTAATATCGATGAAATATTTATAGATATCACTTATATTTACAAATATTATTGCTCATCTCCAAAGGAATTTGCGAACATGCTCATGGAAAAAATTGAACATGAAACGCAATTAAAGTGTCCAATAGGCATTGGACCTAATATGTTTATGAGCAAGATGGCATTAAAATCAGAAGCAAAGGTTAATAAACAACTCATTGCTGAGTGGAAATATGAGGATATTCCTACGAAATTATGGCCAATTCATCCACTTAATAAAATGTGGGGTATTAATCATCGTGTAGAAAAGAACTTAAATGATTTAGGTATATTTACAGTTCGAGATTTAGCACATTATCCATTAAATAAATTAATGAAATTATATGGAGAAATAGGGAAAGAATTGCATCTCAACAGTAATGGGTTTGATTTAAATAATATTCAAGATGCGCATCGTTTACTAAAGCCAAGTATTTCATGCGACATAGAGCTTACGAGAGATTATCAGTATTATGAAATGAAAAGTATGATACTCGAAACAGTAGAAAGTTTAACAATGCAATTAAGATCAAGAAATTTATTAGTAAAATCTATCTCATTTTCAATGAAAAGTCGCAAGAATGATCGTATATCTAAGCAATATACTTTAAAGGACGGTACAAATATAACAATGGATATATTTAGAGTTATATGGAGCTTTACCGAACAGCTATGTGATAAGCAAGAAAAATATCATGAATTGAATATTTCTCTTAATAACTTCGTACCTGAAAGGGCACGCGAGCTCAATACATTTATAGATAAATTTGAAAGAGAAAGAAATGAAGCACTTGAAATACTCATAAAAGAAACAAAAAGAAAACAGAAAGTTAATAGACAATCAAATAGTCCGTTAAGACTAAGTAACGTAAACTAAAGTGGGCAAATTAAACTTATAAAATCAGCCATACAAATATAGGCTGATTTTATGATGTATATTTTGTTTAAGCTAAATAATTCATATATACTTATTTAGAAACAACTTATGTTAATGATTTATGAATCGGCATAAGTTATGAAATTCACTATTGGGGGCATATTTTATATGCAAGTAAAACAGTTATACATGATATTGATTCAAATATTAGTACTTTTTATGATCATCTCTTTAATCTTTTCACAAACACCGGTAGCTTTTGTAGTGATATATGCAATATCTGCAGCAATTTTAATATTACATATTCACCTTACAAAACATAGTTGGAAAGTTAAAAGTATTTTCACGATCACTTATATAGCAATATTAGTGCTACAAGAAGTATATATTTCAGTTGGTGTCTTTGATCAGCAAGCACTTTGGATAACTTTGTTTATTAAAAAATTAATTGCTATCATCATTATTTTTATACCGTATTTTTTACGTTATTTACATTATATTTATACAATTGAACATCAATTTGCGATGAACGAACTATCGTCTGTTAGCTTTGATATGATAAGAGATGTTGTAAAAAGAAAAAATAGTTTTAAAAGTAATATCACTAAAGGTAAAGTTGCTTTATCTAAAGAAAATATTAACGAAATTGCAAATGATATACCAAGGCATAGCTATTTTAAATACTTAAATAAAGACATATTAAATGATAACTACTTTAAAGATTGTGAAAATAGTTTAACTGATGAACATGTCTATATCATTATTTCCAGTACTGGAAGTTCAGCCAGTGAGTTAATATCTTTATTTACACGTAAAATCTATAATCATGTATCACTTAGCTTTGATAAAGAATTAAGAACAACTATTAGCTATAATGGTGGAGAAAATGTGACTTTACCAGGTTTGAATCAAGAACAGTTGCAGTCATTTAATAAAAAAAGTGATGCGAGTATAATGGTATATAAAATAAATGTTCCGAAAGAAAACAAAAAAATCATGATTGAGAAAATAAGAGAAATAAATGAAACAGGAAGTGCATATAATTTAGTTGGACTTGTTACCAAAATATCTATTAGACCTAACATCATGTTTTGTTCGCAGTTCGTATATAACATTTTAAAAATTGGCAACGTTCATTATTTCGATGTTGAGCAAACAAAAGTAAAGCCAACCGATTTTATTGAAAATGACTATTATAGGAAGTTGCAATTTTGTTATGAAATTCAGTTTAATGAATTAAAAGCGTAACTATAAAATGAGAGAAGGTCTCGTTCATGGGTGATATAAATAAATACAAAATGAAATTAGATAATACAGCTATCATTCATATGGCATCTAAGAATAAAGATTGGCTCAATATGTTTAGAATCTCAGTACATTTTAAAGAAGAAATAAATCCAGTAATATTACAAAAATCATTGAATAATATATATAAAAGGTTTCCGACAATTGCAGCGAGGATAACAAATGATTTATTTTGGTATTATCAACAGCCCATTAAAAAAGCGCCGAAAATAAAAAAAGATACAGCACTACTTAAACCTATGTCAAACGAAGCATTATATAATTGTGCATTTAGAATTTTATACTCGGAGAAAAGTATACATGTTGAATTATTTCATTCTTTAACTGATGGTAGAGGTGGCATGATATTTGTTAAATCATTAGCATATGAATACCTTAAATTAAAACATCATATTAATATCAGTTCCACAACAGATATTTTACTTGCTGAAGATGATATATCGGATGGAGAAGTTGTAGATAGCTACCAAAAAGATAAAGTGAGACAGGATAAGAAAATAAATAAAGCATACAATAAGGTTTATCAATTACAAGGTAAGAAAATGGATCAATTAATTATTGAAAAATTTATTCTAGATATTGAAGACATTAAATCTTTAGCTAAAAAAATGGAAGTTAGTCTTACTGTATTAATATGTTCAATTATTATGAAAGCACTGCTAGATTTACAAGAGCAAGAAATATCAAAAAGACATCAACGGCCTATTAGTATCTTTCTACCAATTGATTTGAGAAATATGTTTAACAGTCAAACATTAAGGAATTTTGTATTATATATTAAACCTCAAATCCACCCAACTCTACAAAGCGAAACTTTAACAGATATAATAGACTCTGTTAAAAAACAGTTTGAAGAAGGTTTATCAAAAGAACGTATGCAAGATACGATGAATAAAAATGTAAGTTTACAAAATAATGTCCTGGTGAAATATATGCCATTGTTTCTTAAAAATTTATTCATGAAAATGGCATTTAAGTTTAGTGAAAAATCAACTTGCTTAACAGTATCAAATATAGGATTAATACAACTAGACCAAAAAATGGATGAATATATTGAATCCTTCGATTGCATACTCAATACAAGATCTGATAGCCCATATAACTGTGGTATTATAAGCTATCATGATAAAATTCATATTAATTTCATAAGAAATATAGATAGTTCTAAGTTAGAAAGTAACATTGGTAAAATATTTAACGCATTAAATATTTCATGGGATGTTCAAAAACAAGTATATAAAACAACATAAATGTAATCATATATGACAATATATGAATTATGTAAATATTATTAACATTTGACAAACTTTACGCACATTTATATACTTATTTTGACCGACAATCAAATATGGGGAGTGGTGCATGGTGATTAAACAAGTTACACCTTATCTTTACTTTAACGGAACTTGCGAAGAAGCATTAGCATTTTATAGTGAAGCGCTAGATGGAAGTGTAAGAGAATCACAAACATATGGTGACGCAGGAGTAGATGTGGCACAAGATTCTAACAGAATTATTCATGCACAATTAGAAGTAAATGGTCATTTATTTATGTTTTCCGACATACCAAATGATGATGACTCATTAAACAAGAACCATAACATATACATTGTTTTAGAATTTGAAAACGAAGAACAAATTAATGAAGTTTATAATATCTTTAAAGAAGAAGGACAAGTTCAAATGGAACTTGAAAAAGCCTTCTGGGGCCAAACTTATGCTAAAGTGATAGATAAATTTGGTATAGGTTGGGATTTAAGTTATACACATCAAGAATAGATGATGATTATTACGTTAACGATAAAGTTAGCGTAATATTTTTTTACATATTTTAAGGGTATTTAAATGATAAAATATATATTGAATAACCTAGAATAAAGGTGGGGTTATACATGAAAGTTTTGATTGCACCAGATTCCTTTAAAGGGAGTATGGATGCTTTAAGTGTGGCTCAAGCTATTGAGAAAGGCATTCTAAAAGTTTCTCCTGAAACGGATACTGTTATTCTCCCGATGGCTGATGGTGGTGAAGGCACGATGATTAACTTAGTTCAGGCTACTGAGGGTCATGTTGTGGATGTTCAAAGTGTGGATCCTTTAAATAGAGCGATTAAATCAAAATATGGTATTACGGGCGATGGTAAGACTGCAATTATTGAGCTTGCAACGAGTTCGGGCATCGACTTGCTTAAAGATGATGAGCTTAATCCAATGATAACAACAACTTATGGTACTGGTTTGCTGATTAAAGATGCATTAGCGCAAGGTATTAAAGATTTTATTATTTGTTTAGGTGGAAGTGCAACAAACGATGCTGGTATTGGTTTGTTACAAGCATTAGGATACCGATTTTTAGATGAGAATGGACTGCCGCTAGAACTAGATGGTCAATATATAAATCGCTTAGCAACTATTGATGAGCGTAAAGTAATGCCTGAAGTTAAAGATGCGAACTTTGAGATTGCTTGTGATGTTACAAATCCATTTATTGGAGCTAATGGTGCAAGTTATATATTTGGCGCTCAAAAAGGTGCTACAAAAGAGATGATTAAAAGTCTTGATACTGGTTTAGAACATTTTGCTAATATCGTTGAAAAGCAAAAAAGTATGTCTATTCATTATATTGAAGGTGCAGGTGCTGCAGGTGGAACAGCTGGTGGTATGCTTGCATTTTTAAATGCAGAATTAAAAAGAGGCATTGAACTTGTTGTGGATTTTGTGAAATTCAGAGATTTATTAAAACAAGAACAAATCGATTTGATTATAACTGGTGAAGGCAAAATAGATGGCCAAACAGCAGGTGGTAAAGTGATATCTGGTATATGTCAATTAGCAAAAGAAAACGACATTCCAACTATAGCATTAGGAGGTAGTGTTGAAGGAGAATTGTCAGAACTTTATACACAAGGTCTAACTGCTGCATTTAGCATTACGAATGGTCCAATGAATTTGAATGACGCAATGACAAATAGTGCATATTTAATAGAGAGACAAGCTGAACAAGTGTTTAGAACATTAATACGTAACATCAAATAAAAAAAGAGTTTACGATATAAATCCTAACTTAAAATAAATCACCCAATCCGTTGGAATCATTTTCGGATTGGGTGATTTATTATGTACTATATTTATATTTTTGAACTTTATGGATAATGAATACGCCGATAACCATAAACACAATTGCTATAACAAGTGTGAACTTAAAGTCAATCATGCTTGTAATCAGTAATGCGATAGCTGTTACAACACCATTAAAGATTGCAATTGGTACTTGTGTTTTATTGTGATCTTTATGATCAGCACCTGCACCAGTAGAAGAAAGAATCGTTGTATCTGATATAGGTGAACTATGATCCCCAAATATACCGCCTGAAATGACAGCACCAATACATACTGTTAAAGGTAAATCTAAATGATAACCAAGTGGTATTGCTAATGGTAACATGATTGCAAATGTGCCCCATGAAGTACCATTGGCAAAGGACATACACGCACCGACTAAGAAGATGAGGGCAGGCACAATTGCTGGTGGAATTGTACCGTCTATCACTTGCACGATATAGTTAGCAGTTCCTAATTTATCTAACACACTTCCTAAAGACCATGCTAAAACTAAAATAATTAAAATATCCGTCATATTTTTCATGCCTGAAGTGTAAATGTTTAATGATTGACTAATAGTCTTCACTTTAAAAATCAGCATCATAATAATGATTGATATTGCAGAAAAGAAATAAGATAAGCTGAGCGCAATTCTAAAATCTTTTCCTTCTACACTTTGGAATGGAAATCCTTTAGGTGCTAATAATGTGAATAAAGAGATGATAAGTATAAGAATAGGTAACCATATAAGTATAGGTTTACTTTTACTTTCTACATCTTGATCAGTATCAATACTTTCTCTTAAAGGTTTAGCATTTTCCCAATAAATTTCGCCACTATTCATGATACGTTCTTCTGCTTTTTTCATTGGACCGAAATCTAATTTTAATATAACAATTAAAGGTACGATCAGAACAGCAAGTACAGGATAAATAAAATAAGGTAACGACGTGATAAAAGCATCCCATGAAGTCATATCAATACTTAAACGCTTAAATTCAGTGTCTATTAGTCCCATAATATAAACACCCCAACCAATAAATGGAATCATAACTGACACTGGAGATGCAGTAGAATCGATGATCCACGCTAGCTTTTCTCGTGAAATTTTAGCTTTATCAAATAAACTTTCATAAATTGGTCCAACAATTAGAGGTGTGCCCATCTCAGAGAAGAAAATGATAATACCACTAAACCACGCTGCCAATTGGATTTTAATTCTATTCTTAGTTCCCGAGATAAAATGATTAGCAAACGCTTTAGCGCCACCTGAATTTTCGAGTAACGCTACAAATCCACCGATGAATACTAATAATATAAGAATGCCTGCATTATATTCATCAGCAACTGTAACGAATAGGTAGTCGCCTAATAATTTTTTTAATGAAGAAATAGGGTTGAAACTTGTTAGTAATAATATCCCCGAAAAAAGTCCTAAGAAAAGAGAAACGATTACACTACGTGTTAACAACACCATAATGATTGCGATGATTGGTGGTATGATCGACCAGAAGCCAAAACTATCCATAATATATAACCTCCCTGAAAATTAGTCTGAATGTTGTAATAAATTAAATCATTACATAAAATTTATAATTAGTAAATAAATTTTTAATAAATAAACATAAAAATGTATACTCATACATTATGAATGACAAGTATAGTTATAAAAATGACAACTATACTTGTCATTTTGACGATAATAGTATATATTAGTAAAAGTAGGTGGTGGTCAGATGAAGAATAGGGTGAAAGAGTTAAGAGCACGAGAAGGCTTTAACCAAACTGAATTGGCAAAAAGAGCAGGCATATCAAGACAAACAGTTTCCTTAATAGAACGTAATAACTTTATGCCATCAGTATTGACTGCTGTAAGAATAGCAAGAATACTCAAAGAAAATGTAGAAAATGTTTTCATATTCGAGGAGGATGAATTATGAAAAAGAATAAAATCATGTTTATAGGAAACTTTATTCTATATATGATTATTGGTGGTTTAGCTGGAGGGCTAGCAGTAACATTGTTTGACTCTAGTCATAAATTTTTAGAAATTCAGCTCACAAAATTACAGACGAATATCACAACGATAGTATTAGCCATCGTTATAGTTATTTTAATCTGTATATTAATGAATGTTTATAAAAAAGCAAAAAAATATAGGAAATTAGACACTAATACTGATGACGAAGATGAAATAGAAGTGCAGTTAGAAAAAACATTAATATATCCACCAGTTTTGCTTGGACTTATAACAACACTAGCATTAATAATACTTAATATCGTGATTAATTTATCAGAAGAACCAAGTGTAATTGGGCTTATCATTACTTGCTTATCACTGGTTATAACAGCACCATTATCATATATGCATTTGTCGAATTTGAGAAAATTATATCCTGAAAGAAATTATCCAAAAGCAGGAGACAAAAAATTAAATGAAAAATTAGTAGATATGATGGATAGTGGCGAGCAATATATTACATTAGTGGCACTACAAAAAACATTTTCATTAAATCAACAATTAATCATTTGGATTATAGGACTAGCTTCTATATTCTCTATCACTTCAAATAACAATCAATTTTTCAGTGTATCGTTATTGATTATTTTATATTTAGTAAACACAATGTACTACACTAAAAAAGTATCAGAAACATTTTAAAACTGCCGTTACTTCGGTAGTTTTTTTATTTGATGTTGTATACAATATCATCACCAATTTATCGACTAGATACTAGCAAAAAAAGCCCAAACCTTATCACAGGTTTGGGCTTTGTATTTAATTCATACTTACAATGTATACGTATCGAATGTGTTTAAGGCTTCTATTGCTCTATCTCTATCATTACTTGATTTAAAGCTTAATCTTAAGGCACCCATTATATCTTCTCGGACTTCTAAGATTCGAATGTTTGTTATAGAGATATGGTTTTGACCTAATATTCTTGTGACTTCACTGATCATACCTGGTTTATCGGGGATATCCACATATAAATCAAATGTTGATGTTAATGCACCTTGTTCTTTTATAGGGAGTTTATCTCTATATGTTTTGGCTGATTGATAAAAATCATGAATTAATGCTGGATTTCCTTCTTGGATCATTTCTTTTGTATGTTCCATTTGTTCTATCCAATTTTCCATTAAAGTGACGAGGTGTTCTCGATTTTCTAATGTGATGTCTCGCCACATATCAGCATTACTACTTGCGATACGTGTAATATCACGGAAACCTCCAGCTGCTAATGTTTTAACATAATCTGAAACTTGAGTATTTTCTTCGTTCATATGAATTAAACTTGAAGCTATAACGTGAGGGAAGTGACTTACTACACCTGTTACGTAGTCATGCTCTTTCGCTGACATTTTAATAAATTTAGCTTTGGTATGTTCTAATAAATGTTTAACTTCACTATAAGCTGCTTCGTTTTCTTTCCTATCAAAAATTAATACATAATAAGCATTTTCAAATAAATGTTTTTTAGAATTGATGACACCAGATTTATGGCTTCCTGCCATAGGGTGACCACCGATTAAATGGATATTTTTATTGAGTAACTTTGATTCTAATGAACTTAAACCTAATTTAGTACTGCCTGTATCTGTAACAATTAAACCTGGTTTCGTATCAATCTCTAATAATCTATTACCGTATTCTATTGATTGTTGTACAGGTGTAGCGAGAATAATTAAGTCTGCGTTACGAGCACTTGAATCAAAGTCGGTAGCGATCTCATCAATCATTTTCATTGATAAAGCGATATCTGAATATTTTTCGAAATAATCGTAACCAGTTATATGTATATTAGGGTGATGAAATTTAATATTTTGAATTAAACTCCCACCAATTAATCCAAGTCCAACTATAAATATGCGTTGCATAAAATCCCTCCATTACTTTAATAGTTTAAAGTAAGTTAGTGTGTGAAAGCAAGTGTTATTGATTTATTTCTTAAAAAGTATAGAATGATAATAAATGTAAAAGGAGTGGAATCATGACAATTAATGTAAATGAAACGATAGAAACCATTAAAGAGCTCGTGCATATTAATAGTCCATCAGGCTTTGCAGATCCAGCAATTGAATACTGTAAAAAAATAGCTGAATCTTTAAATTATGATACGAGTGTAACACATAAAGGTGGATTATTTATTCATGTTCCAGGAAAAAATGATGACCAACAACGTCTTATTACAGCACATGTTGACACTCTCGGAGCAATCGTTAAAGATATTAATCAAGACGGCAGACTAAAATTAGACTTAATCGGTGGATTTAGCTGGAATGCGATTGAAGGGGAGTATTGTACTATTACGACTCAAAGTGGCAAAGAGATTTCAGGTACTATTTGCTTACATGAGACAAGTGTTCATGTTTATAAAAATAATACTGAAATTCCTAGAAATGCTGATCATATGGAAGTGCGCGTTGATGAAAAGACATTTAATGCTGAAGATACTAGAGCGTTAGGTATAGAAATCGGAGATGCAGTAAGCTTTGAACCGAGGTTTGTGCATACGGAATCAGGATTTGTGAAATCACGTCATCTAGACGATAAAGCAAGTGTAGCTATGATTCTGCAATTTTTAAAATATCTTAAAGAAGAAAATATTGAATTGCCACATACAACTCAATTTTATATTTCTAATAATGAGGAAATTGGCTATGGTGCAAATTCAAGTATTTCTGAAAATGTTGTAGAATTTATCGCTTTTGATATGGGTGCATTAGGAGACGGTCAAACTTCAGATGAATACACTGTCTCAATTTGTGTAAAAGATGCTTCAGGACCATATCATGTTGGCTTAAGAAATCATTTTGTTGAATTATGTAAAGAAAATGATATTAAGTATAAATTAGATATTTATCCTTATTATGTTTCAGATGCTTCTGCAGCTTTACATGCTGGTGCCGATATTAGACATGGTCTATTTGGTGCAGGTATTGAATCATCACATGCATTAGAACGTACACATGAAGATTCAATATTGGAAAGTGAAAAATTATTAAGAGCTTATTGTTTATCAAATATTAATAGTTAAAGTGGAATATAAGGGTTGACTTTTAAAATATATTCTCGTATAGTGATATTTAATTAATCCGAAGAAGTTATTCGGAATTTGAAAGATAAGTATCTCGTGATGTTTGTAGCGAATAGAAAGCTAATGGTTGATGAAAATTAGCACGACACACAATGAGAGAAATGGGCTTTCGAATGATAAATTGAATGATTGTTAAAGTGAACATATTGATTAAATGTTAACTAAGGTGGCACCACGGTAACTCGTCCTTACAGAGAGCGTATACTGTGGTGTCTTTTTGTATACAAAATTAAGTGGTCATGAGTATAAATTAAAGATAGTAGCACATAGAAAGTTAGTGGGTGATGCAAACTAACACACTTTAATTTAGAAATGGGGATCATGTCGTAAATAATCGAATATCGAATGAGTGAATAAGTGATAACTTATTAATCAAGGTGGTACCGCGCATAAGCGTCCTGTTACATTAGGATGTTTATGCGCGGTTTTTTTATTAAGGAGGATAACAATGATTATTAAATTCAAAAAATTAAATGCTGATATTACGCCAGAAACTTTAGCTCAAATTAAAAATAAAAAGATGATTTTAGAAAGTGCAAGTACAGATCAAATGAAAGGTAGATTTTCTATAGTTGCATTTGATGCAGTTGGAAAAGTTAAATTATATGATGATTACTTTCAAATACTGATAAATGGTGAAGAACAAATTAAAAAAGAAACACCATATGAATCTTTAGAAACTTTTATAAACGAAATGAAAGTTGAAGATACACCAGAAGCACTTAACCATTTACCTTTTATTTCTGGAATGATTGGATATTGTAGCTTCGATTTAATAAGGTATCAAAATAAATTATTACAGCAAATAGAAGTGAAGTCGGAGATACCTGATGCTTCGTTCAACTTAGTTGAATCTGCTTACATTTTTGACCATTTTAAAGAAGAACTTTTCATTATCACTTCAAATTTATTTAGTGGGAAAAATGAAGAACAAATCGATTCAGAACTCGATAACATGATAAATAATCTAAAAAATGTATCGTTATTTCAAAATAAAATTGAACATCATCAAAGAGGCGCGTTAGAAACTAATATAACTGAAGAAGATTTTATGAATGAAGTTGAACATTATAAATCATTGATCAGTAAAGGTGACATGTTCCAAGTTGTCCCTTCAAGAATTTATAAATATAAACATTATTTTGAACAAGAAAATAGTGAGAATTTAAAACTTCAAATTTATAAAAATTTAAAAAGACAAAATCCAAGTCCTTATATGTACTATATAGACGACGATGATAGAACGATTATTGGATCATCACCAGAAAGCTTTATAAAAAAAGAAGGTGAAGTCATTACAACAAATCCGATAGCTGGTACGAATAAACGTGGACAATCAGAAGAAGAAGATAAACAAAATGAAATCGCGTTATTAGCAGATGAAAAAGAATTAGCAGAGCACCGCATGCTTGTTGATTTAGGTAGAAATGACTTGAATATGATTGCTCAAACGGGTTCCGTATTTATGCCAAAGCTCATGACGATTGAAAGATTTGAACATGTGATGCATATCGTTACAATCGTTGAAGGTAAAATTAAGCCAGAAGTTACACCGCTTCAAATGATAACAGCATTATTACCAGCAGGTACTGTATCTGGTGCACCTAAGACTAGAGCTATCACGAGAATTTATGAAAGTAGAAAACAAAAACGTGGTATTTATGCAGGTGGTGTTGGTTACATTAACTGTAATCATGATTTAGATTTTGCATTAACGATTCGAACGATGGTCGTTGATAAAGAATACGTTAATGTCGAAGCTGGGTGTGGCGTTGTTTATGATTCAGACCCGAAAAAAGAATTAAAAGAAACGATGATAAAAGCTAAAAGTTTATTGGAGGTATCGCCATGATATTAGTAATCGATAATTATGATTCATTCACTTATAACTTAGTTGACTTAATTAAACAATTTGAGGAAGTCGTCATTTATCATCCAGATGAAGCGCCTTTAAATTTAGAAATTGATGGTCTCGTCATATCTCCTGGGCCTGGTCATCCAGAAGATACGGATGATTTAAGAAAAATCATCGATGCATATAAAGATAAACCGATTTTAGGAATCTGTTTAGGTGCTCAAGCACTGACGACATACTATGGTGGAAAAGTCATAGTGGGTAAAGAGGTAAAGCATGGCAAAGTTGATCAAATCAATTTGATAGATTCATCTATATTATATGAAGCATGTGAACAGCATTTTAAAATTATGAGATATCACTCATTAATAAGTGACGAAGCAACTTTTCCAAGCTGCTTAAAAGTTACCGGAAGAACAATCGATGCCATTCAATCATTTGAACATATAAACAAACCACATTTCGGAATACAGTATCATCCTGAATCATTTGCTTCTGAATATGGTCGTGAAATTATAAAAGCATTTATAAATACTATGACGGAGGGTGCAAACAATGAACACTTTAAAACAACTCATTCAATATCGTAACTTAACACAGCAAGAAATGAAGAACTTTGTAGATCTTATGATGAACGAACAAGTAGATGTTTCATTGAAAGTTGCACATTTGGTTGCTTTAAGTATGAAAGGTGAAACATCAGATGAATTGTCTAATTTAACACAAAGTTTAATTGAGACAACTTATAAAGATAGACCTTATATAGAAAATAGTATTTGTGTTTGTGGTACTGGCGGAGATCATTCAGGTAGTTTTAATATTTCTACAACCGCTTCTTTCGTTGTTGCAGCAGCTGGTTTAAAAGTATTGAAACATGGCAATAAAAGCATCACTTCTAAAACAGGAAGTATTGATATTTTATCAGCTTTAAATATCCATACAACACCTATTAGTGAAGCTACTGAAAGAGTAAACGAAACGCATTTAGCGTTTTTAAGTGCAACAGAAACTTATCCAATCATGAAAATTGTACAGCCAGTTAGAAAAACAATTCCAACACCTACAACATTTAATTTATTAGGTCCAATGATTCATCCATATAAATTAGATTATCAAGTCATGGGTGTGTATGACGAGACTAAACTTTATACAATTGCAGAAGCATTGTATAAACTTGGTCGTAAGCGTGCGATTGTAGTCCATGGTGCAGGTGGCATGGATGAAGCTACACTTTCAGGCGACAATAAAATATATGAAATTTCTCAAGAAAACGGAATTGAAAATTATACGGTCAATGCAAAAGATTATGGCCTTCAAACTGCAAGTAATGATGCTTTAAATGGAGGTACACCTGAAGAAAACAAAGAAATTACATTAAATATTTTAACTGGTCTCGATCAAGGACCTAAAAGAGATGTTGTAGTTTTAAATGCAGCATTAGCATTATATGTAGGCGATAAAGTACATACCATCCAAGAAGGTGTTACTTTAGCAGAAGAATTGATTGATCAAAAAGTAGCGTTAAATATATTAGAATCTGTAGGAGGAAAAGTTTATGACAATATTGGATGAAATCGTTGAATATAAAAAATCATTACTAGCTACAAATTATTATGAAACAAAGATGGAAGAATTAGAAAAAGTAGACGTACAACATAAAACAACATTTTTAAATCGTGTAAAAACAGACGATAGATTGAATATCATTGCAGAATTAAAAGCAAAAAGTCCAACAGTTTCAGA
>CABFOD010001011.1_pt1 | contig 23103 bp, 18 predicted proteins | sample 3521941 | NCBI WGS metagenome assembly CABFOD01 (sample SAMEA5312449, study PRJEB27640) | indoor metagenome | biome: indoor environment; feature: uncontrolled; material: polymer tiles stone | place: Germany | collected 2014-07-07
ATGGATAAAATCGAAATAGAAATTGAAGATGAACATACTTTAGATGAAGCCATTTTATCCAATGTGAATATCATCATGTTTGATAATTGCAAACCGGAATGGATAAAAGCACATATTGCGAAAGTGCCTGAACATATACAAACTGAAGCATCCGGTAACATCAACATTAAAAATGTTGTCGATTACGCTGAAACGGGTGTCGATTATATTTCTATAGGTTCGTTATTTTATGAGCAACATGCATTAGATATCTCTGCAAAGGTGGTTATATAAATGTTTAATCTTACAATTGAGAATGCCCAATCTATTCCTGAAAAGTACATAAAAATGTCTCATCAAGAACTTGAAGACAAAATCAAATCCATTAAAACTTCATTAGGTGATCGTTTATTTATGCCAACGCATCACTATCAAAAAAATGAAGTTGCTCAATTTGCTGATATTATGGGTGACTCGCTTGAACTTGCACGTATTTGTAAAGAGAATACAAAGGCTCAATATTTCGTCTTTAATGGTGTGCATTTTATGGCTGAAACTGCTGACATCTTGACTGACGATAATCAAGATATTTACTTACCTGATTTATCTGCAGGTTGCTCTATGGCAGATATGGCAAATATTGAACAAGCGCTTCACGGCTATGACATATTAACAAGTCGTTTAGGTGATAATATTCTACCGCTTACTTATGTGAACTCGACTGCTGCAATCAAAAAATTCGTCGGAGAAAATGGTGGCTCTTGTGTGACAAGTGGTAATGCTGACAGTGTGATTCAATGGGCTTTAGATCAAGATAAACGTATATTATTTTTACCTGATCAACATTTAGGTCGTAATACCGCTTATAAATTAGGTATTAAACTTGAGGAAATGGCTGTCTGGGATCCGATACAAAAGAAACTAGACTTCGATGGTCGTGATGAAGATATTAGAATCATCTTATGGAAGGGACACTGCTCTGTTCATGAAAAGTTCTACCCCATTCATATAGATCAAGCGCGACAAAAAGATCCAGACGTGAATGTTATTGTACATCCAGAGTGTCAATTTGATATTGTACAAATGGCAGACTATGCAGGTTCAACTAAATATATAATCGACAAAATAAAAAATGCACCAAAAGGTTCTCATTGGGTGATTGGTACTGAAATGAACCTCGTGCAACGCTTAAAAGAAACATATACAGATATTACAATTGAATCACTTAATCCACTTATGTGTTCATGCTTAACAATGAATAGAATTGACTTACCTCATCTAGCATGGTGCTTAGATAAAATCATTGCTGGAGATCGATCAAACATTATTAAAGTCGATAAAGAAACATCGCATTTTGCGAAACAATCATTAGAACGTATGTTAAGTATCGTTTAATAAAAAAATAACCTTTCACCTATAATACATTCGAGGTGAAAGGTTATTTAATATTAAAATGGATTTCGATTTAACCACTGACCGCCATCCATTGTGATACAATCGCCATTGATATAAGCCGCTTCATCTGAGAATAAAAATCTTGCTAATCCTGCAATTTCTTCAGGTTGGCCCATTCTACCTACAGGAACACTAACTAACGTTTGTTGTCTGGCATCTTCAGATAACGTTAACTTCTTAGCACCACCTGTATTATCAATCGGTCCAGGTGCAATGGCATTAACTGTAATACCGTATTTACTTCCCCATTCAACTGCTAATGTTCTCGTCATAGCAAGCACACCTGCTTTGGCACTTGCTGAATGTATAACTCCTGCACCAGCTGTCCATGAATATGTTGCTACAATATTCAATATACGACCTTTATGACCACTCTTAATCCATTCTTTACCTACTGCTTGCGAACAATAAAAAGTCCCATTTAATACAATATCAATAACTGAATTCCAACCGTTATAAGATAAATCTTCAGCTGCACAAATGAAATTTCCTGCTGCATTATTGACTAATCCGTCTATTTTACCAAATGTTTTAATCGTTTCATCTACTGTATACTGAACACGTTCTGGATCACGTACGTCCATATCAATACATAATACTTGTCCTTCTTCTTGTTCTATATCCTTTTTCGCTTCTTCAAGTCTTTCAAGTGAGCGTCCAGTTATGACAACTTTTGCACCATCTGCAGCAAATCTCGTTGCCATCGCTTTACCCATACCACTGCTACCACCCGTTACAATGATCACTTTATCCTTCATATATATTCTCCTCATATTTACTATATTAAAATACTTGCATTTAGTAAGCGCTTACATACAGTGTACAATAAGTTGCAATAAAGGACAATTAAACAGAAGTTACACATTACATAAAGCTTTAAAAAATATTTATTAGTATAATAAAAAGACCTTTGAACGTTACGCTCAAAGGTCTTTCAATATATTAATATCCTGATCCGACTTCTTCTCCATCTTCATCATACTCAGTCACTTTGCCGTCATCATCTATAATATACGAACCTGCTAAATTGCCATCTTTATCTTCAAATGAGAAGCCCCATTTACCTTCATCTGTCTTCTCAGGCTCTTTAAACGTATATTTATCTGTATCTAACGTTTCACCTTCATACGATTCTACTTTATCAATAACATTCTCTCGCGTTACTTTTTCAGAATTACTATCCTCATCTGAAACATCATCATCCATAGAAGATGATCCATCAAACATTTTCACAGTTCTTGCTATTTGTTCGTCAGACGCATCATAAAGCTTAACAACTTTCGGATTGTTTAAAATCTTTTCAGACTCTTTTTGAGAGTAATCAGCATCTTCTGTCCATCTTTCATCATGAAAATGTGAAGGCACATTATAAATAGAAATCGTACCATCTCCATTATTCTTATATACAACATGTCCAGCAGCAGTAGGATAACCTGCCAAACGATACACACCTTTAGGATATTTCACCGTATTTGCTTTGTTATACGGATTTAAATACTCACCCTCAAGATTATTAAATTCAAGCTCTGCATTCATTTCACTTTCATCCATATTTCGATAACTCGGTAAAGCCGTTAACCATACCTTCGCGTAGTATTCATCACTATTTACATTCTCGTTAGAATTGTTATCCTCATCTGAATCATCATCACTAGAAGGTAATGGATCTACATACTCAATCTTACTTGCTACATTAGAAACTTTGCGATTATCTTTATATTTCTTATATAAATCAGCAATGTTCAAACGATCTACTGTTCCATTATCTATGACATCATTAAAATCTTGAACAGCACTTTGTGTTTTAATATATACAACTTCATCCTTATTTACACCGACTATTGTCGCATAGCTACCTTTAGTAGCATTCAAACTATAGAACTTCATACCATTTGGTTTGTTTTTCATCTTATTTAGTTCCGGACTTTCAGCAAGTTCTAACGTATCAATATTACGTTCTTTCTTCTCACCAGCTCCAAAAGTTTGCGTATATTTTCTAGATAATAATTCATCACCTGTTACAATATCATCTTCAACACTAGGATCTAACATAGCCATCGCAATACTCTGTTGTTCAGTGATATTCGATTCATCTTTAATGCCACTTTCATTACTATTATCCTCATTGTTTGATGAATCATTAGACTGATTATCTTGTGATTCACCCTTTTGAGCATTTTCAGATGACTTGTTATCATTTGAATCTCCACCAATACTAATCGTACAACCACTCAATATCACAACCGACATAAGTACAAGACCAGAGAACAGCTGCTTCTTCAAAAGAATCACTCCCTTGTTAATTTATAATATATTCGCTAAATAATTTTAAATAAGTTATATACATGTTCTTTACTATTGTAACAAATACAATGTAAATTGAAATGTATTCAGAGATATTTCACTGATACTTTTAATATAATCGTTATATTTTAAATCTCAAAAACCACTAAAGTAAATGATTTTTCAATCAGAACTTTAGTGGTTTTTATAATCTACATGTTTAATTTCTTTCTTGTAGAGATTCTGTAAAAACTTTAGACTCGCTATTATCTGCTTTTGTTTTTCTATCCTTTTGCCAAATAGATTCTAGTTCTTCTAATGTCTTACCTTTAGTTTCAGGAATGAATTTCCAAACAAATATACCAGATAATATACTCATTGCTGCATAAAATCCATATGTCATTGTGCCACTAATATCCATTAAGAATGGATATGTAGAAGTAATCGTAAAGTTCGCTAACCATTGCACTGCTACCGCTATTGCCATTGCTCCACTTCTAATTCTATTAGGGAATATTTCAGATAATAACACCCAAATAATTGGACCCCAACTCATCATAAATGAAGCTGTATAAATAACCATAAATAGCAATGTGATAATACCAAATATACCACTGGCTGTTAAGACACTCATGCCAATCATACCAATTGCCATTCCTATTGAACCTATAATAAGTAACGGTTTACGACCAAATTTATCGACATATTTTATTGCTACTAAAGTAAATATTACATTAACTAATCCCATAACAACTGTTTGCATCATTGATGCATCACTACCAACACCTAAATTTTCAAATATTCTAGGTGCATAGTATAGTGCTACATTAATTCCAATAAACTGTTGGAAAATAGAGAGTAAAATCCCTGTAAAAATAACAGTTTTACCGAAACTAAATAATGGTGCTTTCAATTCATTATTTTTACTTTTTGTAGCTAATATATCATTCAGTACATTTTTAGCATGCTGTTTGGATGTATATATTTTGCTTAAAACTGAAAATGCTTCTTTATCTTTATTAGCTAAAATTAAATACCTTGGTGTTTCTGGTACTAAAAATAATAAAATGAAAAATACTATAGCTGGAATTGCTTCGGTAATAAACATATATCTCCAACCAATAATATCAATCCAATTTTGTGTTCTACCAAATGTAATACCGTAATTTACAAAATATACAACTAACATACCGAATATAATTGCAAACTGATTCCAAGATACTAGCCTACCTCGAATTGATGAAGGTGATATTTCACTAATATACATTGGTGATATTGCTGATGCTAATCCAACACCTATTCCACCTATAATACGATATAAATTAAACATAACAAGTAATCCAAGAGAAGCCTCACCACGATTAAAGAATAGAAACTCCGGATAACCAGATAAAATTGCAGAAACTATAAATAAAATTGCAGCTATTTGTAAAGATTTCTTTCTTCCAAAGTTTTTCGAAACATTAGAAGAAAGTAATCCTCCTATAATACAGCCGATTAAGGCACTAGAAACTGTTATACCATGAATGAAACTCCCATAATCTGCTGTAATGTATTTTTGTAATGATTGTTCTGCACCAGAAATTACTGCTGTGTCATAACCAAATAATAATCCACCAAGCGTTGCTATTAAAGCAATCTTAAAGATAAACTTCTTATTATCATAACTACTCATTACCCCATCTCCCTGATATGCTATTTAAATTGAGTTAAATCTTTTGTTATTGGCTGAGTGGCAGTGTATACATTTTTATAAATGTTAAATAACGTTTGATAAGAATTTATATGTTCAGTAATTGGTACTATTTTTTCTTTATACTCAATCCAAGCATCATTTAGATCTTTAAATGATTTAAACCATTTTTCTCCCATAGCTGCTAACATAGCGGCACCATAAGCTGGTCCTTGCTCTTCAGTACGTGTAACAATCGTTACGCCGAAGACATCTGCTTGAATTTGTAACCATTCTTTATTTTTAGCACCACCACCAATTGATACAATTTCTTGAATAGCGATGTTATTATTTTTCATAATCTCTATACTTTCATTAATAGAATAAGTTATTCCTTCAATAACAGACCGCTTCATATCTAATTGAGTTGTATTAGCGTCTAATCCTATAAAGCTACCTCTTACAACTGCATCATTATATGGCGTACGTTCTCCCAATAAATATGGTGTATATAATAATCCATTTGCACCAATTTTAGACTGGGAAAAATCTTCTAGAAATACACTAAAATCATCCGACTTACTTATTAAATTTTTAAGCCATGACAAACTGTATCCAGCTGATAGCGTGACACCCATTATATATTTTTGATTAGGAACACAATGAGCAAAATAATGCATGCTACCATCATTTTGATAATTCGTATCATTCTCTATAGATAAGGCCACACCTGAAGTTCCAATACTTACAAGCTGTTTTGATTCATCTGTAATACCTGAACCAAGCGCACCACAAGCATTATCAGCTCCACCTTGATAGACATTAATATCCACACTAATATTCAACTGATCTTTCAGTTTATCGACTAATACACCACTTTTTTCATGTGATCCAATCACTTTTGGACAAATATTTGGATTGATTCGTAAAGTGTTGAGTAATTCTTCAGACCATTCTTCCGATTTTATGTTATACAATATAGTCCCAGAAGCATCTGATGGTTCAGTATATATATTTCCAGTCAATTTATAGACAACATAGTCTTTTGGTAACATAAATTTAAAAATTTTATTGTAGTTTTCAGGTTCATGATTTTTCAACCAGATTAACTTTGGTAGTGTGAATCCTTCAAGTACTGTATTTTGAGTGTAATTAAGTAATTGCTTTAATCCTACAGCATTTTTAATGTTTTCTACTTCTTGTGAAGTACGCGTATCATTCCATAGAATTGCTGGTCTTATACTTTCTCCTTTTTCATCAACTACTACTAAACCGTGCATCTGACCTGAAAAACTGATACCTGAAATCGATTGTTCTCCATACTTATTTAATAAATATTTTAAACTTTCAATTGTCGCTTCATACCAAATATTAGGGTCCATCTCGCTATAACCTGACTTAGGATGATTTGTTTCATAGTTAACACTATATGAATCAGCAACTAATCCTTCTTTATTGACAAGAACTGACTTCAATCCACTCGTACCGATATCGATGCCAATTACATATTCCATAATTATCAATCTCCATTGTTAATATTTAAAATATATTGATTAATTTGAGTCTTAATCACTTCTAGATGATCTGATTCATTTTCGATTTTATCAATGTTTAAAGCATATTCTTCTAATTCTTTAAATGAAGTTTTACCTTCAACTATTTGTTTACCGATTCCCTCATTAAATGATTGATACTTATCATTTATAATATTTTCAAAGAAATTATCTTCAATCATTTTGTGAGCAACTCTAAGACCTAATGCAAATGTATCCATACCCGCAATATGCGTAAGGATTAAATCTTCTTGTTTAAATGATGTTCTTCTTGGTTTAGCGTCAAAGTTTAATCCACCAGGGTTTAATCCACCATTTTTCAATATTTCATACATCGCTAAAGTCGTATCGTAAACGTCAGTTGGAAATTCATCCGTATCCCATCCTAATAACGGATGCCCTTGGTTTGCATCAACTGAACCTAATAATTGATTATCACGCGCATATCTTAATTCATGTTGAAATGTATGGCCAGCTAATGTTGCATGATTTGCTTCAATATTAAATTTAAATATTTTATCTAAACCATATTTTTGTAAAAAGGCATGTCCTGTAGCAACATCAGTATCATATTGATGAGAAGTTGGTTCTTTTGGTTTAGGTTCTATTAGAAATTGTCCTTCGTAGCCTATTTCATTAGCATAGTCCTTCGCCATTTTAAAGAAATTAGCTAAATTGTCTAACTCTAATTTCATATCAGTATTTAGTAAACTTTCATAACCTTCACGGCCGCCCCAGAATACAAAGTTTTCTGCACCAAGCTTTTTAGCAATTTCTAATGATTTTTTCACTTTGGCTGCCGCGTATGCATATACTTCAGCATTAGAAGTAGTAGCTGCACCATGTACAAAACGTTCATGTGTAAAGTTATTAGTCGTATTCCATAATAATTTTTTACCCGTACTTTTCATTTTTTCTTGAATTAAATCTACAATTATATCTAAATTTTCATTAGATTCTTTTAAATTCTTACCTTCTGGCGCAATATCTACATCATGGAAACAGAAATATTCAATATTTAATTTTTCCATAAACTCAAAAATTGCTTCAACTCGAGCTTTAGCTTTCCCCATCTCATCCAGATTATCCCAATCACGTTCAGCTGCACCAACACCAAATGGATCCGATAGGTCAGCAGTAAAAGTATGCCAGTATGCAACACTAAATCTTAAATGCTCTGCCATAGTCTTATTACCTAATTTTTCATCTGGATTATAGTATTTGAAACTATAAATATTATTTGATTTAGAACCTTCGTATTTTATATTGTCAACGTTAAAGTATGTCATGGAAATCCTCCTAGATTTTAGTTGGTTAGTTTAATAAACAAACTAACTTTAGAGATAATATAGCACACTTATTGCAATATGTAAACGCTTACTATATAAATATCATGAAAAAAACGCACTAGAAGCTTATCTAGTACGGTTTATGTGGATATATTATTTATAATCTGATATTTAAGTATAAGTCATCAATTTTTAATATTTTTTGCATTATTGATAAAGTACCACCTAATAAAGTAGCGAATTGCACATTTGATGTTAACTGAATTTGAATATCATTACGATCATATCGTTTAAACTCATTCTTAATTTCTTCCAAAATTGTAGGCATTTCATTAAATAATGGACAATTTATATAAATCGCACTGGGGTTAAATTGAATATTTAAATTATGTATGAGAACTGCAATTTTACTAATAAATTGTTTCATTTCTTCAATTACAATTGGATTCTTGTCATTATAATACTTTATTAGCTCTTTCAAAGTTATACGCTCGTTCATCTGCATGCTAATATTCTGTAAAAGGGCTTCTTGTGAAAATATATCCTCAACTTTGTGAAAAGTTTCTATATTATCAACCATTTTCGACATGAGTGTTTTGCCTATTTCTCCTGCTTCTCCATTTTCCCCTCTATATAATTGGTCATTAATGATAAGGCCAGCACCTATCCCTTTATGTATACTTAAAGAAATAAGATTTTTGTGGGCATTATTACGATTAAAATTATGTTCATATAATGCTGATAAATTTGCTTCATTCTCGATTACAACTGGAGCATTTGCAAATTTTTTGATTTCTTGAGAGAGACATATATCTTCTGTATCATGAAATGGTAAATAAGTAATATTTTGTTCGTTATCTACAACACCATGAATAGAGACTGATACTCCTAATAAACCATTTAAAGTTTCATATTTATTACTGATATCAATATTTTCTTTCAACACTTTTAATATACTACTAGCTTTATCATCTGGTAACTCATATGATTGATGTTTTATTATATTTCCATCAAAATAATTATACATAATATCAACTGAACTATAAGTTAGATCTAAAGAAACAAAATAGCCATAAAGATGGTTTACTTTAAGAAGAATAGGCTTTCTTCCCCCACTTTTTGTACTATCCCCTTCTCCAACTTCACGAACTAAAGATTTTATTTTTAATTTATTCAAAATACTAGAAATAGTTGCCTTATTAATTTCAAGGTTTTTGGATATTTGAGTACGTGAAATATTATGATGATTATATATTTCTCTTAGCACTCTTTTTTCATTATCATTAATGTTTAAAATATTTTCCATATTTGCATACCCCATAAGTTATTTTGAATTGTTATTATTTATATTGTCATTTATACCAATTATTTTAACACAAATTAGAAAATGTCAAATCACTTGTAAATGCTCATTCAAATATTAGAATGTCCAATTTATATGTTTTCTCAACTCTTTTTCTCTTTAATCTTCTTTTTTTCCAAACTGTTTAAAACTTTTCACATTCCCTAAATGATGGATTTTTGTGCATATTTGTACGTTGTTTTTTAACTCATTGGCAGTTATGTATGATTTTTGGCTTTATAGGGAATTTTTAACATAAATGGGTTAAGTTTATTTATACTTAATGTATCTTAAAAGGAAAGAGGTTTTGCAAATGGATATCGCTGGTGTTATTACAAGCATTATTGATTTAATCAAGACTTGCATTCAAACTTTCGGTTAATTTCAGTTTTATTGCATTAAAAAGGCAGAGGAAATATTCAATCTTTTGATTGTTTCCTCTGCTTTTTTTAAATATATAGGTGTAAAATACAAACGATTTTCAGTTTAATGTTTTAATTTGTATGGTATCGTTGATATGACGATATTCTTTCTATAGAATAAATGTACTTTTAACATAAAGCTTGTTTGATTGTGTAATAAATTATGCCATCTTCTATTTGTAATAAATTGCGGTATGATAACAGTTATTAAATAATCTTCTGCTGTTGCTTTATGATTAATTTTATCTATAAAACGCGTGATAGGTTTAATGACGTCTCTGTACTCTGAATGCAATACGACAAGTCGTATATCTGGGTACAATGACTTCCATTTCGCTTGTAATTTCTTCTCATTTGTTTCACCTACTGCTACGTGTACAACGATGATATCGTCAGATGTTAATTTTGCATATGCGATAGATTTATCTACTGCATTTGTGATACCGCTTATTGGAATAATGGCTAAGTTCTTACTTTTTGTTGTAGTGCTTTTGTGTGATTCTGAAACGTGTAATTCTTTCGCGATATTTATATAGTGTTTATGAATTCGAACAAACATCAATACGACGATCGGTAAAAAGATTAAGATTGGCCACACGTGTGGCATTTTTGTTATGAGTAAAATCATAAATATTGTAAATGTTATAACAGTACCTAATGTATTGATTGCTAATTTCTTTTTCCAATGTTTCGGTTTTTCTTTGATCCATTTTATCATCATACCGAGTTGTGCTAACGTAAACGGAATGAACATCCCCACTGCATATAGTGGAACTAAGTTTTCAGTTTTGCCGTTAAAGCCTATTATTAAAAATATTGCTAAAACACCTAATATAATAATAGAGTTCGAATAACCTAATCTATCACCACGAACTGTAAACATATGTGGCATGTACTTATCTTTATCCATATTTGCTGCGAGTAGTGGAAATGCTGTAAATCCAGTATTAGCCGCTAATATCAGAATGAGTACTGTTGCACCTTGAATAAAGTAGAATATCACATTTTCTCCAAAGACTTGTTTCGCAAGTTGAGATAATACAGTCGTTTCTCTTTGTGGCATAATGCCATAGAAATAAGTTAAATAGACCATACCTACAAGCATAAACCCTAAAATACTTCCCATTCCGATTAAAGTCTTAACAGCATTTTTGGGTGCGGGATCTTTGAAACTTTTAACTGAGTTCGATATCGCTTCAACACCTGTTAAAGATGATGCACCAGATGAAAATGCTTTTAGTAATAGAAAGAACGTTACACCCGGTACTGAGCTACCGACAACGGATATTGTTTGTGGTTCAGCTTGGCCAGTTGCTACTTTCCATACACCAACAACAATAAGCATAATCAAACCAAATATAAATAAATATACGGGATACGACAACACGTTGCAGATTCTGTTAAACCTCTTAAGTTCAAAATTAAAATCAATACGACTAAAATACATGCTATTAAAATTCGTTTTTCATATAAAGATGGAAATGCGGCTACAAATGCATCAGTACCTGATGAAATACTAACAGCGACTGTTAATATATAGTCTACAAGTAACGACCCACCTGCTAGTAGCGACCATTTTTCTCCTAAGTTATGTTTTGAAACGGTATAAGCACCACCACCATGAGGATAAGCGTAAATAACTTGTCTATATGACAGCACTAATGTGATTAACAGTATCAAAATAAATGCCGTAATCGGTAGTGTATACCAAGCTGCTATAGCACCTAACACTGAGAGCACAATTAAAATCTGCTCTGGTCCGTATGCTACAGAGGACAATGCATCTGATGAAAGTATGGCTAACGCTTTTGTATTACTAATCTTTTCATTTTGTAACTCTTTGTTTTTCTTTGGTTTACCTATTAGTAATCTTTTAGCTTGAGAAAATATCATATCTAATCTCCTAATCATATTTAATAAATTGAATAAAACGTTAACGATTGATGACATCAAAAGCATATATATATTTATACGCTCATCAAATTTAAAAGTATATATAAGCAACCATCTTTCAAGCGTATTATTTCTCTTTATTAATAAAATAACTCTTAATTAAAGTGTATATTACTCCATTAATAAACTTTCATAATAAGGGTAAATTGATTATTTATGTTATATTTGTATTCACAACTTGAATAACTGAAACACTCATTCTTAGTCCTAATTCTGGGAGGATTCTTATGAAAAAATTAATCATCGCCATCGTGATTGTAATCATCGCTGTTGGTTCAGGCGTATTCTTTTATGCATCTAAAGATAAGAAAATAAACGAAACAATTGATGCCATTGAAGATAAAAACGTTAAGCAAGTCTTTAAAAATAGTACTTACCAATCTAAAAACGATAATGGTGAAGTAGAAATGACAGACCGCCCTATTAAGATTTATGACAGTCTCGGCGTCAAAGATATCAACATTAAAGATCGTGATATCAAAAAGGTTTCGAAAAACAAAAAGCAAGTCACAGCAAAGTATGAACTGCAAACGAATTACGGCAAAATTAATCGTGACGTTAAATTAAACTTTATTAAAGAAGATAAAGATTGGAAATTGGATTGGAATCAAAGTGTCATTATTCCAGGCATGAAGAAAAATCAATCCATCAATATTGAACCATTGAAATCAGAACGTGGTAAGATTTTAGACCGAAACAATGTAGAGTTAGCCACTACAGGAACAGCACATGAAGTTGGTATTGTTCCTAATAATGTTTCCACAAGTGATTACAAAGCAATCGCTGAAAAGTTAGACCTTTCAGAATCGTATATTAAACAACAAACAGAACAGGATTGGGTTAAAGATGATACATTCGTCCCTCTCAAGACTGTTCAAGATATGAATCAAGATTTAAAGAATTTTGTTGAAAAGTATCATCTCACATCACAGGAAACAGAAAGTCGAGAGTATCCGTTTGAAGAAGCAACAACGCACTTACTTGGATACGTTGGCCCTATTAATTCAGAAGAATTGAAGCAAAAAGCATTTAAAGGTTATAAAAAGGATGCCATCGTTGGTAAAAAAGGTATCGAAAAACTATACGATAAAGAACTTCAAAATAAAGACGGATACCGTGTCACAATTATTGATGATCAAAATAAAGTGATAGATACATTAATCGAGAAAAAGAAAAAAGACGGTAAAGATATTAAATTAACCATTGATGCTAGAGTCCAAAAAAGTATTTATAACAACATGAAAGATGACTACGGTTCGGGGACTGCTATTCATCCACAAACTGGTGAACTCTTAGCACTTGTCAGCACGCCATCTTATGATGTTTATCCATTTATGAATGGAATGAACGATGAAGATTATAAGAAATTAACTGAAGATGATAAAGAGCCACTCCTTAATAAGTTCCAAATTACGACATCACCGGGTTCGACTCAAAAAATATTAACAGCCATGATTGGCTTAAACAATAAGACATTAGACGGCAAAACAAGTTATAAAATTAATGGAAAAGGTTGGCAAAAAGATAAATCTTGGGGTGACTACAACGTTACAAGATATGAGGTCGTGAATGGCGATATTGACTTAAAACAAGCTATTGAATCATCAGATAATATCTTCTTTGCGAGAGTTGCACTTGAATTAGGCAGCAAAAAATTCGAAGAAGGAATGAAACGCCTTGGTGTTGGTGAAGATATCCCGAGTGATTATCCATTCTACAATGCACAAATTTCAAATAAGAACTTAGATAATGAAATATTGTTAGCTGACTCAGGTTATGGCCAAGGTGAAATATTAATCAATCCTGTTCAAATTCTTTCAATATACAGCGCATTAGAGAACAAAGGTAATGTGAATGCACCACATGTACTGAAAGATACGAAAAATAAAGTCTGGAAGAAGAACATCATTTCCCAGGAAAATATTAAGTTGTTAACAGACGGTATGCAACAAGTCGTTAACAAAACACATAGAGAAGATATTTATAGATCATATGCCAACTTAGTTGGTAAATCAGGTACAGCTGAACTCAAGATGAAACAAGGTGAGACAGGACAACAAATAGGTTGGTTCATTTCATATGATAAAAATAATCCAAATATGATGATGGCTATTAATGTGAAAGATGTACAAGATAAAGGCATGGCAAGTTACAATGCCAAAATATCTGGAAAAGTGTATGACGATTTATATGATAACGGTAAGAAAACGTATCGTATTGATAAATAAACAAACAGAGCAGCATCCGCGATTGGATGCTGCTCTGTTTTTATGTCTTTAAAAAATATTCATAACAATTCTAGAAATATATAGCAACGCAATGATTAAACTGCATAGAAATACCATGCTCATATATTTTTTCTTTTTAGGCTTTGCTGCTTCAATTTCGTCTTTATTCTCTAGATATTCTAGCAATTCTTTCTCTATTTCCTCGTTAATATCTTTGTCATGATTTTCACTCACAACCATCCCTCCACGACTACATGTTCATCTTTAAATTTATATTATTACAATTTCTGTAAAAGGACAATCTTTACTTTGTATTAATTACAAGTTATCAATTCTAGTACCTTTTTTCAATTTGCGAGCACCACATTTGATTAATCGCGCACGATAATTTAATATATAATCAATCGCACACGATAGAAAGGAGTATTTTATGGATTACAATATGAAACTAGCCAATCAAGTTTGTTTCTCAGCATATAATGTAAGTCGATTATTTGCCCAATTTTATGAAAAAGAGCTTAAGTCATTTGGTTTAACTTACTCACAATATTTAGTCTTACTTTCATTATGGGAGGAAAATCCTCAAACATTACATTCAATTGGTCATAAATTGGACCTTTCAAGCAACACGCTTACCCCACTACTTAAAAGATTAGAACAATCAGGATGGGTCACTCGACAAAAATCAAACCAAGACAAAAGACAATTAATTGTTTCGTTAACTCAAAAAGGGAAAGATCAAAAGCAACCTATTTACGATGCTATCTCTAAATGTGTATCAGAAGATATGAATTTAGAATTATACAAACAAACGAAAGACATTATGGATCAATTAGAAACAACTTTAAGAAAGCAATTAAATAAATAACATATAAAGGGTGATAAACTATGAAAAAATTTGATGTTGTATTTATAGGAAGTGGTCATGCTGCATGGCACGCTGCGTTAACGTTAAAACATGCAGGCAAATCTGTAGCCATTATAGAAAAAGACACGATAGCTGGTACATGTACAAATTACGGTTGTAATGCCAAAATCTTACTTGAAGGACCTTATGAAGTATTAGAAGAAGCTAGTCACTATCCTCAAATTATTGAATCTGACCAATTACATGTAAACTGGGAGAACTTGATGCAATATAAGAAAGCTGTCATAAATCCCCTTTCCAATACGCTTAAATCTATGTTTGAACAACAAGGTATCGAAGTTATAATGGGTGCCGGTAAATTAGTAGATGCTCATACAGTTGATGTTGAAGGTACGCCTATTCAAGCTGAAAACATCGTCATTGCAACAGGACAACATAGTAATAAATTAGATATAGAAGGTAGCGCATTAACACATGATAGTCGTGACTTCTTATCTTTAGATAAAATGCCAAATAGCATCACATTTATTGGTGCTGGTATTATTAGTATCGAATTCGCTTCAATCGCAATTAAATCAGGTGCTGAAGTTCATGTCATCCACCATACAGATAAACCATTAGATGGATTTAATGAAAAACACATCGCGAAATTAATTCATAAACTTGAATCTGAAGGCGTACAATTCCATTTCAATGAAAATGTTCAATCAGTACAACAAACTGGTAACAGTTATCACGTAACAACAGAAACAGGACTTAGCGTTGATACTGACTATGTTCTAGATGCTACTGGACGTAAACCAAATGTACAAAATATAGGACTAGACGAATTAGGCATCGAATATAGTGAAAAAGGTATTCAAGTTGATGATTATTTAAGAACAAACATACACAACATATATGCAAGCGGAGATGTATTAGATAAAACAATCCCTAAATTAACACCAACAGCAACATTTGAATCTAACTACATCGCGACTCATATATTAGGTATCAATCCAAACCCAATTCAATATCCAGTGATACCATCAGTATTATACTCATTACCAAGACTTTCACAAATAGGTGTTACAGTTAAAGATGCAGAGCAAAGCGAAGCATATACAATAAAAGACATACCATTTGGTAAACAAATGGTATTTGAATATAAAAATGAAACAGAAGCAGAAATGACAATTATAATAAATGCAGACAAACAACTCGTTGGTGCAGAAATTTACGCAGACGATGCAGCAAACTTAATCAACCTACTCACATTTATCGTTAACCAAAAACTAACAGCCAAAGACCTCAATCAACTCATCTTTGCATTCCCAGGATCATCAAGCGGCGTGCTAGATTTATTAAAAGTAGCAATGATGTAAGATATATAAATACAGAGGTAAGACTACCGTCACTAATACGGAAGACTTACCTCTGTTTTTGTTTTAGAAAATCTAGTGCCAGAAACTATTTAGTCTCTCTACTCAGACAAATGCACCATTTTATCTGCGCTATCTGTAAATATGCCATCAACGCCCCAGTTTGCTAATTGGTTTGCGCGTGCTGGTTTGTTTACGGTCCAAACGTTTAATTCATAACCCGCTTCTTTGACCATTCTTACTTTTGCTTTTGTGAGTTTGGCATCTTCTGTATTCACTATCTTCGCATTGCAATAGTCTAACAATGTTCTCCAGTCTTCTTTGAATGATGTCGTATGGAAGATGACAGCTCTTTTATATTCTGGCATGATTTCTTCTGCTAGTTTAACGAGTACGACGTTAAAGCTTGATATGAGTACTTCTTGATTTTGATTTAAGTTTGCTAATTTTTCTTTAACTTGCTTTACCATACTTTTAGATAGAACGAGTCCATTCGCGCCAGTGACGCCTTTCAACTCTACATTTAGGTTCATGTTATATTCATTTGCTATTTCTATCACATCATCGAATGTTGGTAAGCGTTCATCTTTAAATTTCGCACCATACCATGATCCTGCTGATGCTTCTTTTAATTCTTCATAGTTTAATGCTGTTATTTCCCCGGACATACTTGTTGTACGGTCTAAATAGTCATCATGAATGATGATTAATTGTTTATCTTTTGTAATGGCAACATCTAACTCTAGCCATTTTACACCTTCTATTTCTGAAGCTGCTTTAAAAGATGCTATTGTATTTTCTGGAGCTTTACTTGGTAATCCTCTATGTCCATATATTGTTAGCATATTACCTCTCCTTGCGCTTTTTATTTTTAAATTGTTAATTTTTTGATTCTTAGGGTATATATTTACAACAAACATCCGTAGAATCAGCATACCTGTATTATCACATTATTGGTCTGTTTATTGCCAACAAAATGTGTGTAGATTTTTTAAGGAGGGTATGGTTATGGCTAGTGAAACAATTACAATACATACTAAACAGGATATTATCGATTATGTGAACGAACGTAAGACGACAAAGCGTACGTCACTATTATTAATTATCGTATTAGGCACAATATTTTTAGATGCTTATGATTTAACAATTTTAGGTACAGCAACTGATCAACTTACTCAAGAATTCAAACTTTCTCCGACTTACTTATCATTCATTATGACAGCAATGCCATTCGGTGCATTATTTGGTGCTGCAATTGGTGGATTTTACGCCGATAAATTAGGTCGTAAATTAATTCTATCTGTCTCATTGATTTCTTTAATTATCGGGGCGATTGGTGCCGCGTTATCACCTGCACCAGCTATTTTATTATGTTTCAGATTATTGATGGGATTTGCAATTGGTATGGATAGCCCAGTTGCTTTTACTTTTATAGCAGAAATCAGTAATAAAAAAGATAAAGGCCGTAACGTCAACTATTGGCAAGTCGTTTGGTATATCGCCGTTGTATCTTCGGCTCTTATCGTTATTTTGTTATATTCTCTTGGTACAGGTGCTTGGTTATGGCGTTATTCCGTAGCACTCGGCGCAGTGTTCGCAACGATTATACTCGTTTTAAGATTATTTTATTTAAGCGAAAGCCCATCATGGTCAATGAAAAATAAAACCTTAACAGAAGCGAGTAAAGAACTCGAAAAGAACTACAACATCAATGTGAATATCGAACCTAATAAAGGTGAAGATGAATCATTTAGTAAAACAGAAGTTAAAAATCCTTTACGTACATTGTTTAATAAACGCTATCGTAAAAGAACAATATTAGCGACTTCCATTGCAACATTACAAGGTATGCAGTACTATGCAATCGGTCTATATATTCCTTTAATCGCAATTTATATAATCGGAGAAAACAAAATCGAATCCTTATCAGGTACTGCACTCATTAATATCGCGGGTATCATTGGTGGTTTAACTGGTGCATTACTCACAACAAAATACGGCGCACGTAAATTAACAATTGCTGGGTTTAGCATTGTAGGGACAGCCATGATTATTATAGGTTTATTTTATGGACATTCCTATACTTGGTTGATTGCGTTAATGGTGGCATTCTTCCTATTCGGACATTCAGGTGGACCAGGAACTCAAGGTAAAGCAATTGCCGCCCTATCATACCCTACAATTCTACGAGGTAAAGGAACAGGCTTTGTTGAATCCGTGAGTAGATTCGGTAGTATGTTTGGTACATTTATTTTTCCAATTATATTAGCTAACTTAGGATTAAATAAGACAATGCTGCTATTAGCATTAGTGCCTATAGTTGGGCTAATCATTACTACTTATATTAAATGGGAACCAGTAGGTAAAGATGTCGAGCACGAAGATCAATATATTGAAAAAGTTTAATACAAAAAGCAAAAGCCTAGGACAACCTCCTAGGCTTTGTTACTTATGAAGTTCAATTTTCGCTATCTCGTGAGTTTACTGCATCTTTAACTCATATCTTTTACGATCTCGTGAGTTTATCACACCTTTAACTCACATCTTTTCAGTATTACAACTCATACTCAAAAAATACACCTAAAAATTTGAAAGCCTAGGACGTCTTGAGATGTCCTAGGCTTCATTTATTATTCTTCTGTTTTATATGTTCTAATGTGATCTGCGATACTGTGTAAGTATACTTTTGAATATGGGTCTTGTCTGAGTTCGCGTTCGAAGTCAAATTCTTGGTTATCAAATCTATTAAAGAAAGTTTCGTATTCTTCTACAGATAATTGTTCTCTTGATGCAAGCATGTCTAAGTGTTTTTCTTTATCTAGCGCTTTATCATAACCTTCTACGATTGAACCACTAAATATTTCAGCTACTGCACCTGAACCATAACTAAATAGACATACTTCTTGTCCTGCTTGGAATGTATGGTTTTGTAATAAAGAAATTAAACTTAAATACAATGAACCTGTATAAATATTTCCTACGTCTCTATTCCATAGTACAGAATCTTGATATGCATCCATTAATCTGTTTTTAATTGAATCTTCTACGTTTTCGTTTAAAATAGTCTTGAAGGCTTTTTCGCCCATTTTAGTAAATGGAACGTGGAAACAGAATGATTCAAAATCATTTACTTTATGACCTGTACGTTTAGCGTATTCATTCCAAACTGTGTTGAATGATTCAATGTATGCATCTTTAGATAAAGCACCATCTACGACAGGATATTTTTCAGATGTTGGTCTCCAGAAATCATATACATTATTTGTATATGCAACGCTATCGTCATTTAATTCTAAAATTCTAGGATTATGACTCAATAGTAAAGCGACTGCTCCTGCACCTTGTGTAGGTTCTCCACCTGAATTTAATCCGTAACGTGCGATATCAGATGCGATTACAAGTACTTTTTTACTCGGATTGTTTGATAAGAAGTCTTTAGCAAGTTGGATAGCTGCTGTAGCTGAGTAACATGCTTCTTTCATTTCAATACAACGTGCAAATGGTTGAATATTTAATTGGTTATGAATCTCTATTGATGCTGCTTTAGAGTGATCAACGCCTGATTCAGTCGCTACGATCACCATGTCGATATCTTTTTTATCTTGTTCAGATAATATATCTTGAGCAGCGTTAATACCCATTGATATAATATCTTGGCTTACTGGATTAACGGCCATTTTATTTTGACCGATACCAATTTTAAATTTATTTGGATCTACTCCACGAGCATTTGCCAAATCTTCCATACTTACATAAAAACTTGGGATGTAAAAATCTAATTTATCAATACCTATTGCCATAATAATTTCCTCTCAATATGTTATTTTATATATTGAATGATATCAAACTACATTAAATATTGACAATTATTAATAAATAAATTTTTAAGGAGAACATAAAATATGAATAAAGTTGTAATCGTAAGTGCTCAAAGAACACCTGTAGGAAAATTCAGAGGAAAATTGAGTAACTACTCTGCAGTAGAATTAGGGACTGCTGCTTTAAAATCTGCAATTAATAAAATCCAACTAGATCCTAAAGATATAGAAAATGTAATTTTCGGTAACGTTGTTCAAGCAGGTACGGGACAAAATGCTGCTCGACAAATTGCTGTAAATGCTGGTTTACCATATGAAACACCTGGTATGACAGTAAACGAAGTTTGTGGATCAGGACTTAAATCTATCATTTTAGGGAAACAACTTATTCAACTTGGAGAAGCAAATGTTGTTGCTGTAGGCGGCATCGAAAGCATGACAAACACACCAGACCTTGTGCTTAAAAAAGGCGACGCACCTGTTAAAAGTTTCATGCATGATGGTTTAACAGACGTCTTTCATAATATGGCGATGGGCTTAACTGCAGAAGCAATTGCAACTAAATATGAAGTTACCCGTGAAGAACAAGATACGTTTGCATTAAATTCACATTTAAAATCTGATAAAGCAACAAAAGCTGGTAAATTCAATGAAGAAATTGTTCCATTAGAAGATGTTAATGGTGAAACAATAACTTCAGATGAATTAATCAGACCTGAAAGTACAATAGAAGATCTTGCAACATTAAAGACAATTTTCAAAGAAGACGGTACAGTTACTGCGGGTAACGCTTCAGCTTTAAGCGACGGTGGTTCTGCTTTAATTTTAATGAGTGAATCATACGCGAAAGAACATGGCTACACAATCTTAGCAACTGTCGGACAACACGCTGAAATCGGCTGTGATCCATTATATATGGGTTATGCACCATTCTATGCTGTAGAGTCACTATTAAACAAGACTGGAAAAACAATTCAAGATATCGATTTAGTTGAGATGACAGAAGCATTCTCAGCACAAAGCATTCCTGTTAAAAAGAACCTTAACATTCCAGATGAGAAATTTAACATTTATGGTGGCGCGATTGCTTTAGGTCACCCACTAGGCTCAACTGGCTCAAGATTAGTTACAACACTTGCACATGCCTTAAAACAAGAAGATAAGCAAACGGGTATTGCAACTGCATGTATCGGTGGTGGCTTAGGTATAGCATTAATGATAGAAAAAGGAGTAGGACTTTAATGAAACCTTTAACGAAAGATTTCAGACACTTATCACGACCTGAGAAAATCAAACAATTAAAAGATCATGGTTGGATTAAAGAAGAATCTGAGCAAATATTACTTAACAATTCAGAAATAGATAAAGAACTTTTAGAGAATTTAATCGAAAATGTCATTGGTCAAGGTACGCTACCAGTAGGTGTCTTACCTGAAATTATAGTAGAAGATAAAGCATACGCTGTACCTATGATGGTCGAAGAGCCTTCAGTAGTCGCAGCAGCAAGTTTCGGTTCTAAACTTTTCAACAAATCTGGTGGTCTTAAAGTTGTTCAAAGTGACAATATTAAATTAGGTCAAATCGTATTTGATAATGTTACAGATACTGCTCAACTATCTAAGGATATACTAAATTTAGAATCAGATATACACCAAGTAGCCGATCAAGTCTACCCTTCTATCCTTAAAAGAGGTGGCGGTTACCGCAAAATCGAAACGGATGAATTCCCTGAAGAAGGCATGCTTTCTTTAAAAGTTCATATCGATACACGTGATGCAATGGGTGCTAATATTATCAATACTATTCTTGAAGGTATTGCACACTATTTAGAAACTCAATTAAGTGATACAAACGTATTAATGAGTATCCTTTCAAACTATTCAACAACATCTGTGATTCGCATCGAAGGTAAAATTGCCGTTTCAGACTTAGAAAAAGGTGAAGTAAGCGGTGCAGAAGTCGCACACCGTATGGAGAGAGCATCTGTATTAGCGCACATCGACCCATACAGAGCAGTGACTCATAATAAAGGTGTTATGAATGGTATTAGCTCTGTTGTATTAGCTTCAGGTAATGATACGAGAAGCGTTGAAGCAGGTGCGCATGCTTATGCAAGTAAAGACGGACAATATAGAAGTTTAACAACTTGGAAATATGATAGAAATAACGAATTTTTAGTAGGTACAATAGAATTACCATTAACACTTGGCATTATTGGCGGAAGCATAGACCTCTTACCAATATCTAAAGTTACATTAGACTTACTAGGCGTTAAAACAGCACAAGAATTAGCGCATATTGTAGCATCAGTCGGACTTGCACAGAACTTTTCAGCATGTCGTGCACTCGTATCAGAAGGTATACAACATGGTCATATGAACCTACACTATAAATCATTAGCAATTAAAATCGGTGCAAAAGGTAATGAAATCCAACTAATAACAGAAGCACTTAAAAATATGGATAAACCAAACCTAGAAGCAGCAAAAGGATTACTTTATGAGATGAGAAATAACTAGAAATTTGGTGAGCTTAGATATGCGATTCGGTGCGCTAACGATCTTGTTTCGCTTTCTTGGACGTTAGAATTTCTAACGATCTTGTTTTCGTTTCTTGATCGTTAGCGCCACAAAAGTAAACATAAAAGAGCCTAGAACAGTATTCATCCTTGTCCTAGGCTCTTTCTTTGTATATCCTCAATATCAATTTGACATCTTCTTACAAAACACATTAAGATAGTGAAGTTGATTAAAAAAATAGGAGAAATTTATCATCATGAAAAATAAACTTACTTTTAAAGAAAATATATATATCGGATCATTACTTTTTGGCTTGTTTTTTGGAGCGGGAAATTTAATCTTCCCTATTCATTTAGGTCAA
>CABFOD010000039.1_pt1 | contig 22250 bp, 21 predicted proteins | sample 3521941 | NCBI WGS metagenome assembly CABFOD01 (sample SAMEA5312449, study PRJEB27640) | indoor metagenome | biome: indoor environment; feature: uncontrolled; material: polymer tiles stone | place: Germany | collected 2014-07-07
TGTTTGAATAAAGTTTTTAGTTGTTCTTCAACTCGAATAAGAATTGCGTAATTATTTTCAACGTTGACTAATCGAGTATTTACTTTTCCATTTCTTTATTTTGATAAATATTATCTTGTTCAATCTTGGTGATTCTACGTTCATTGTCTTTAGATTTGTTGAATATTGTAAAAGCAAATACTAATAATGGTATCGCAACTTTTACTATCCAATTTAAAATAGCATCTTCCAGTTAGACCACCTCCACAGGTTTGACTTCTTCTGTATATTGAGCTCTTAATTGCAACAGTTCCTGTTCTTTTTCTTTAATGGCTATTTCAAGTTCCGAAGCATTATTTTCAAGTACTTCGCCTTCTCTAACTTTAAGTTTCGGAAGAAAACCTTCATTATCGATATAAAGTTTTTCAAATTGCTCGGGAATATGACTATCTACAATGAAAGTTAAACCGAGATCAGTTCTGACCGCTTCTCCGGACTCGAACGTTTCAAAAGTACCATCACTCTTGATAGATTTATATGAAATAAACATCGTTGTTCTCCCAGGAACTTTTACAGGAGCACCGTCTATCATTTCATATAAAGCATCGTAATTATTTAACATCTAACCACTCCTATTCATCTAAAGCCATTTTTGTGAACCGTACACCAAACTGACTATTTGCCGTACCCTGTGCATTACCTTTTATTTTGATATAGAATTTTCTTTCTTTTTTAGTCGGTGGTCCGAGATCTATTTTGAAACTACCATATGGTTCTGCAGCGTTATAAACAAATCCTTTCATCACTGGTTCAAATGGTGTAACTCCTGCTGTTACTGAAAACTCTTCTACTCTTACAAACATTCCCGCACCATTGTTTACTTTCACATAGTAGTCAATGAGCAAGTAACGACCTGTGTGTTTAAAGCGATAAGCATTTTGAGTGTAGAAATCACCGACTTCATCATAGATACCCTTTGTGGAAACATAGAAAGGACCTTCTTGCCATATCCTATTTACTCCACTGGCATTCTGTGAAATAAATGGAGGATCATACGGATATATAGCATATTCACTTTGTAGTAAACCATTCGATAAAGAAGTAACACCATCTGGTCTAAATACTGTCAGACCTCCACCACCAATCGTGATTTGACCTGGAACAATTTCTACAAATTTTTCAGGGTTATTTGGATCTATCGCACTGAATTTATCACCGGAAATACTAAATGCACCTGTAGTTCCTTCTATAGTAATTAGTTTTGTATTTAAAGTTCCTGATGTAATGTAATCAGCGACTATTCCTTCACCTGTAATGGCATTTCTGAATGTTTTACCACCATCATTACTAATACCAATACCTCCACTATTGAACACTACAACTTCATTTGAATTATTTTTATTAACAGCAATAATTCCGTTTGCTTCTGTAAACTTTAATTCAGTACGTACATTTAGCAGCAATTGAGTTGCAACTTGAATTGCACTATCTAACATATCAGACGAAATTTTGGCTTTATTATTTTGAAGATCCTGAATAAATTGTGCTGCAAAATTAATGTTTGATGCATGTCTTTTACGTAAAGGCTCATCACCAAAAGTGACATTTTGTTTAAGTACTGTACCTTTATTAGTTCTATCTGTGGTTATACCAATTAATCTGACTACCGTTTCATATTTAATATTTGTAGCTTTAAATGTTATCTCATCTGCTATACGCGGTTTAGCTTCCGGATAATCAATTAACGTTAAGAAATCATTAGTTAGTGTGATTTTTAGTGAGTTATTAACCAGGTCTTCACACATCTGTTTGAGTTGACCACGAATTACATCTGCATTTGGTGATGTGTCATCGTTATTAATTAACTTTATTGGCGGTGCTTCTTTGCGTCCTATCATTGCAACATTTGCTAATGGGTGAGTATAAACATAACTTACACCTGCATCTTGCAGTGGCTCACCTTCGTTAATGTCACCATATGCTCTGACATAAGTGAAAAAGTTTGTTCCATCCTCTTCCATACTTACATTCTTCGCATTAATATTATCATGAAGAATATATTCAGGTTTACGTACGACATACTTATATATCTCCACTGTATTGCCCACAATAACAAATTCCATCTGCCATAATTCTATAGCTGTATTGAATATCTCTAATACCGATTGGCCATCTCCATAAGATTCCATGAATATATTAGTATCGTATGGATCTACAATCCTATAATTAAGGTCTACACCAGAAAAAATTGTTCTCATAACTTCAGCAAGTGAAAACTCACCTTCATGATAGTTGTAATATCGCTTAGTATTTAGGAGTTCAATTCCATAGAGTACACATTTCAGTTCGATGTTTGGTTTCTTTCCTATCGTTTTTCGAGTAATGTATTTTACGACATATTCTGTTTCATCGTCATACCCTTTAACACCTTTTATTCTCCAGTTTGCTCCAAGCTGATCAATGAACTTACTGTTTAATTCGGTGTAAGGTATTTTGACCGTTAACTTATCATCACTTGAAAGTTGTTCTTCAAGTGTTGTCGTACCTTCAACAGGATAATGCACACCATTCAAATCTATAACTTTTAGCATGTATGCACCTCTCTAAATCAAAATAAAAAGAAGCAATTCAATTAGAATCACTTCTTTTTATTAGATAATTTTTTGAATGTAAATTATTTAAATTTTTAATCATATCTTCATTAATTTTGATGTTCAAATTAGAATCTATATAATTATTTTTTGGAATTTCTATTGAATGATTAAAATTATAAGCTTTCATTAGATTATCAATATCAATGACGGCACTGCTTTGATTAATATCGTTAATTTTCTTTTTTGCTTCTGCCACATTCTTAGATAATTCTTGCAAATCATCATTCGATGATTCTTCGTTTATCTTATCCGGCAATTTATTTATTAACTCTGTAAGCTCGATTATTTGTTCTCTAGAATTTTCTTTAATCAATTTCTCAAGTGACCCAATATATTCTTCGTTTAATTGCTTATTCATCTCGAGAACTTCTCTTAATTCTTTAGCACTATTTGTTATATCTACGACCTGTTGCTTTTGCCCCGCAACATCTATCAGAGTTATTAAAATAGCAATCACCGATAGCACTATAGAAAGCGCTGTTCCGGAAAACCCTAAAAATAACCATGCATCTTCTTTTGTGAAACATATAAAAGAAATTATCATTATTACTAATGCAGATAATGCCATAAATGAATATTTCCATCTTAAATTACTTTTAAAGTTCTTTTGTTCAACCTTATCCATAAAAATCCCCCTATCATTTTAATTTAAATATACTCTATTGTCCGTAAAATGATAAGGAGAAAATTGATTAAGATGACCATGTAGCTGTTGAAGTAGCTCCTTTATTCAACCAGATTTTATATGTCGTAGTTGAGTTTTTACCTCCGTTGGCTCTGTGGAAGAGTCCTTTTGTTGCGTCTGCTGCACCATACGTCACGCCGTTGAAGTCGTAACCGTATTTTCCAGCTGAGTCAGTCGTGAATGTAATATCAACGACTTTAGGGTTTGGCCAGATATAATCTCCACCAAACATAGTTACAAGGTCAGAAGCGTTGGCGATTGTATCACTTGCCTTAACTCTGATTGTGTACTGAGTATTAGGATCTAATGTAAAGAAGCCATATTTCGCAGTACCTGCTGTCGCATTAATCGTCACAGTGTCGCCTGAGCCTGTCATGTTCAAGGTTTGAGCCTCGTTGTTACTGATTGTGTAGACAGGACTCATAGCGTACTTACTACCTGAGCCTCCCAGTTGCGTGATAGTCTTATTAGTAAAGTCAAAAGCTGTAGTCGGCCATAAGTTAGCACCTGTACCCGTCTGAGCAGTTTGAATTGTAACCGTCGTTCCTGCTGAGATGTTACCCGCAGCGTCCTTAGCCTTGACCGTGATAGTCTGACCTGCTGTAAGGTTGCTAGCTACAATCGTATAAGCGCCCGAGCTGTTAGCAGTCGTTTGACCTGTAAAGCCTCCAGTAAATAACACAGTGCTGTTAGCCTCAGCCGTACCAGTGATAGTCGTACTGTTGTTATATACAGGGTTGACAGTCGGAGCGTTAGGCGCTGTTGTGTCAGATGGTGGTGTTTGAGTAGTTCCATTCGATAAGATATATTCCATCACACGAGTATATGCGTAGACATCAATATTCTCTGATGAAATTGTGGCCACCTTATATTTCTTAGTGTTTGATGCCCAATCAAATAAACCTTTCAGCTTAAGCGTGTCAAAGTCAGACTGACTGTCACCGTTACCTAAGTCTAAAGTGATTGAAGTTGACTTCTTATTAATTAGCACCATGTCCTCTATTGAAGCGTTCCACATAAACAGCTTACTGATAGGAGCATTAGGTGTAATAGTAAGAATAACATTTTCAAATATGAAACGTCGAATTGTACGTAAAGTGAACTTAACATCTGTCATCATGACATCTTTAAACGTGATATTATGTGAGCCATACTCACCACTAGATACATCATTCACAGTAGTCACGCCGTCTGTATTAACCCAAGGCTCTACACCTTTCCACTGACCACCTAGAACCTCTGACCAAACATTGGCAGGTTGACCCTGTATAACTCCTGTCGTCTCATTTACATAAGTTGCTGCATAGAACAACACTCTAGATAAAGCGCCGTCAGATAAGTATCCGTCGACATCACAATCAACAAACTTAACATTTTGAGCTGATAACAGAATAAGCATGTGGTCAACAGTTGCGTCCTTCGGTGGTCTGATGACACACTTGTTAAATTCAACGTTACGAGTAAGAAGCGTAGAAGTACAAGCAACCTGTGAACCTACGTTATATCTGATGCGTCCGTTGTTTAATGTAACTGATCCGTTCCATAAATCAGTCTTATAGCTCGTTGTCGTGTTGTTATCAGTAGCGACAGGACTATGGTGAGGTTCAATATCAATTCCAGCTGTAGGACTGAAACCTATATAATGGCCATCGCTGTTCTGATTAGTACCTGATGACTCAGCTATAAAATTGTTCACCTGTACACCATGAAGCCCTAGACCACTGATACCTAATCGGCCACAACCAGTAGCTGTAGCGTTATTGATAATAACATTGTGTGATTGCGTAACAACTAATGAAGCGTCATAAGTGAAGCCAATAGCGATACCGTCAACAATCTGATTTATAGATTTGATGTTATTAAAAATACCATTCTTTATACCGCTTAAAATAACACCATGTCCGCGACCTTCAGCAAGAGGTTTGCCATCAGACCATTTAGGGTTTTCGCCTTTTTTAGAGGTAAAACCTGCAGCAAATTTAAGCTTGTAGTTCTCACCATCTACTAATAGATCATCAACCTTTAAACCATCACACTCACTAAAATTGAATAACGTGATAGGTTCTTCTTTTGCATAGTGCCAAGTACCATCAGCACCAGTGAAGGCTTTAGTTTTTGTAAATCCGTTTAAAGGCATATTAATGAACTTAACCCCGTGAGTAATCAGTGCAAGGTTCTTTGCTTTCCACAACAGGTGCTCAGGACTTCCAGCAGCATATGAACCATCTATATTTGATATAGTTACGTACTGATTAACACGGTATACAGCAGGCTGACCGTTGTATAGAGCATCCCACTCAACAGTCTGACCAGGGTTAGCATTAACGAAAGCAACTAAGTCTTTAAAGGCTTGATAGTTGTCAGTCGTTCCGTCACCAACAAAGCCAAAACGCTTGTTTGCATTGATGATTGAAGATGTGCCGCCTGTACTCGTCCCTCCAGTTGAACCGAGTGGAGCGTATAAGTTGTCTGCTTGTGTCTTAGTAAGCTTGCCGTTTAACTCAGTCTGTAAGCCTGACACATCTGCAATAGCGTGGGTATGTGTCCCGCTCGCTTTACTGTTCCAGGCTGTACGTTCAGCAGCAGTAATATGTTTAATGTTATCTGCTGTATGCGTATTAAAATCTGGTAGTTTCGCATACGTTAAATCGTGATTGTGGTCGGATAGAGCGTAATTATTTGGGTCAACTTCTTTAAGCTCGATGCCTGAATAAAAAACACCATCACTTGTTGTGTAATTTGTTAAGAATAAGATTTTAATAAACGCTGTACCATTCCTAAAAACTCTATCATCACTAAGGTTACCGATACCATTTATTTTAGTGCTATATTGTGACCATGTTTTAGGAATTATGTTTCCTGCAAAAACTGAATAATTATAACCACTTCCATTACCTGTCCTACTTACAGTATGTCCAATAGGAAAACTGCCATCTTCTGTAGATTTATTGGTTATTTGCCATGGAGTGTTTAATGTAATTGTTTTATTGACAGTATCTATATTTTTAATATTGACCTGTGAGTATCTTGAATACGTTTTGTCTGGATAAACATTTCCACCACTATTTGAGTAACCCCACAAGATAATACCTTTTTGTGATAGTGCAAGATATTGCCAGTCAGTATCAGTCCAATTATTTACACTATCAAGATATATTACAGTATCTCCCTTTTTAAGCGGTCGAACCAATTTAGCTACAGGTAAATCACCATGTTCTAAGTTTTCTGGCATTATTCCGTTTTTATCTATATCATAACAAGCATGACCGAAATATTGTTGTCCAACAGCGCTTTTAGATTTGACCCATGCTGATAATTGATAAGTTTTAGAACTATCTACTGGAATAAATTCATCGCTGAATATAGCACCTCTTTCTTCCGTGTAGAAGCTTGCGCCACCAACTTTAACATCATCTTTCCTGGCGGTAAACCCGCTAAAGTTAGTATTATCTCCCATTAAACCTGCGCCATTTGTTACTAAATTCTCTCCTCTTGATTGAACATATAACTTTAGTTTATCAAGTTCATCCTGACTAGATTTAGCCATTGTTGAAGTTTTCACTCCATCAATCGCCCAATAACCATCAGATGTAATCGTTACAACGCTACCAGATTTTCCATCAACACCTTTAATGTCAACGCCTTTAGTCCAGTTAGAACTGCCAGCGTTACGGAAGTAGAGCGTTGTCCCTACTAGGTATGTGAGCTTAGTCGTCCCTGATGGCAGCTCTGCTGCTGTAGCAACTACGCCGTCAATCTGTAAGCCGTCACCTTTTAAACCTTGGATACCTTGTGGACCTTGTGCTCCTGTGTCACCTTTAACCCCCTGTATACCCTGAGGGCCTTGAGGACCAGTCAAACCTGTGTCACCTTTGTCTCCCTTGTCACCTTTTGGACCTTGTATCCCTTGAATACCCTGGTCTCCTTTTGGACCCTGTAATCCCTGGTCACCTTTATCACCTTTATCACCCTTAGGACCTTTTAAAGCAAGCAACTGTTCAGATGTAAAGTCTGCATAAGTAAAGGCCTTACCAGTTGCACCAGTAAGACCTGTATCTCCTTTATCACCCTTTGGACCTTGAGGACCCATAGGACCGACAGGACCCTGAGGACCTTCTTTTAAGTTGGCTAGTTTTGTGTTAGTTGCACTTAATTCTTGATTCATTGCATATGTCTGATCATACAACTCTTTATAGTTGTCATTGTGGTTCTGCTTATTTGTAACATCAAGCATATTACCTATTTCTTTTCTTGGCATTTAATTTACACCCCCGTCATTGTTCCAGGTACGTATCCTAAATCGATACCACCTTCATTTAATGTAATTCTTGAATATGTCACTATATTGTTGCTCACAGATGCGTTCATAGCATTTAAAATACTTGAAGCAGGAGGGTCCCAAGTACCACCGTTAGACTGGCCGTATTTACCAAATGAATTTGTCTTGAATGTAAACGACTGCCTACTTCCTTTTGCACTATTATTCAGTACTCCAACACCCCAGGCGTGCGTGTGAAGACCGGCACTACTATCTGTCCATGTAATATCATATGATAATGTATAAGTAGTGTAAGGTTTTAAGTTAGTGAACTCATAGAAACGCATTGCGCCTGCAGGACCGTCCACAATAACACTATCTCCACTTGTACGAACATCAACTTCTTGCGTATTATTTCCGACTACATTAAATATCTCAGTAATTTGTTTGTTACCAGTACTATTTAAAGTTGAAGAGAAATCTTTATTCGATGACCTCCACAAGTTTGTACTTGTTTGTTGTGGAGCAACCGCTGTTATGAATAATGAGGGAGAAAGTCTCTCTTGAGTATTCGGGTCGCAAATAAAAAATTCCATCTTATACCCATTTGTCAGATTAGAACTTGTAAGTGCCCAAGTATCACTGGCAATTGTGTACATTTTACTGAAACTTTTCACTGTTGAACCAGGAGGATATTCTTCCCATAGTATTCCTTTATCCATTGCTTGACCTAAATTTCCGACAATAAATTGTTCAGTTGTTTTTCCATCTGATTGTAATTTAACTGTACTCGGGCCAGTAGGAGCACTATATGGATAACCCCTCACCGTTGTGACTGTTGCAGATGACTTATTACCTGCTCTGTCCGTTGAGGTCACACTTACTGTCTGTCCAGTGGTTAAACTTACACTTGTAGGTACTTGTACACCAAATGTTCCATTAATAGCAACAATACCTGTCGATACTTGGCCGCCAGGGAAAGTTACAGTGATTGTAGCACCTTCTTCTGATGTACCTTTAATCTCTTTAGCACCAACACTTACAGTTTCCACAGATGGTGCAGACGGTGGAGTTATATCATAAGTATCGACAGGTGTACTAATAACTGTTGATGATGATCGTTGTAAATCAGTTCCGCCATAATAATACTTAAAATCAAAACTTATAGTAAACGATGTTACACCTTCAAGACGCATTGTATTCATACCTTTGAATATAATCGGATAGTAAGTGTTTGTCGCACTTAATATATTGATTCCGTTCAATAATACGTATGGTCCATCTAAAGTTATTATATCTCCTGAATACATATACTTATTGATTTCAAGATAGTTACCTGTTTCATCATACAATTTGAGATTATAAGTGCTCTGACCAAGTACTATTTTTATCTTTCGATACATACGCCAGTCATCAATTAACATATCTCCAGCATTATAAACTTTAAATGGCGAAGTGGTATGTGTATAATCCCATGTAGCTCTTGCGCTGTCTTCTCTTAGTAACCCCATACCTTGAGACCATTTACCATTATCGATAATCCCCTCAGTATCAATATCTTTTGTCGAATAAATCGATTCTGCGTATGGCAAACCGGCAGTAACAAAAGTTATTGTTCCGCTTCCAGTCATCGCGACTTTTTCAAGCGTCGATGATCCATCACGCAATACAAGATATTGTTTACCTGTAGCATATTCAGATTGTGGTAATACTAACTCTCCTGTAAATTCACCAGGCTTTTCAAATTGCACTTCAACATGTCTTGCTCTTTTTTCACGAATATAAAAAGGCTCAGTCGATGAGACTAAGCCAATGAGTTTATCTCTCAGAAGTGGGAAATCTAGTTCATAATCAAGATTATATTCAACATCAACATCAATCTGAGTAACTGTATGAGTACTACCCTGATGAAATCTTCCGTTTAAACCTTCAATATCTTCAAAGAGATTATTTTGTTCGGGTGTGCTTATTTTTATATCATTGATGATAAATCCCTCATGTTCGAGGGATAATTTCGTCTTACCATCTCTGCTGACAATTTCTAAACCGTGCATTCCATCACCTCTCTATCCTACATAACTTAAAGCAGCATCTGCGCCTTTAACTTGATCTATAGCATGTGTTAATCCCACTAAATCATGTTCAGATCTAACTACAATCGTTATGTTTTGTTTAGGAATCTCTACACCATTTTCAATATTAGCATCAAGTGACTGAGCTACTGTACGTTTCATATCACCCATACCACCATTTAAATCAAATGGTGCTAGTGCAATATCAGGTTTAACATTACGTTCAATTGCATCAGATAACTTAGCAGATGCGTTAGCCACAACAGATTTCGCAGCTATCAATCCATTGACTAAACCGCTTCCGACATATGCCATGAGATTCATCATAACTCGTGAAGGACTGCGGATTTTTAGTCGTTTCTTGATAGTAGCTGAAATAGTATTGGCCAGTTTTTCAGCAATCGATTTGAGAGCTTTATCTTGTGCCTGTAAACCTTTAACTACACCTTTTGCTGCATCAACACCAGCCTTATAGAAGTGGTCAGCGTTACTCGTTGCCATGTTGGCCGATGCTTTATTAATCTGTGACTGCAAACTATTGACTTGTTTAATTGCTTGTTGGCCACCAGCGAACAACCCTTTAGCAATTACAGAACCTTGCTCAATGCCCGCATCAAGTATCTCCTGTAAAGTTGTCTTATTAAGACCTCGCTTTTTAAGTGAGCCAATCAATGCCTGATATTTCTTAATCTCTGCAAGTCGTTTAGTCATCATTTTGACCATACCTTGAGAAGTGCGTCTTCCGGTATTTGTTATTGAAGCATATCCACGCAGATCATCACGTATCATATTTCTAAAATCAGTACGTTTATCAATTGCTGCTTGAAGCTTATCTTTTGCTTTATCTAATTTTGCTGCAATCTGCTCGCGCTTTTTAGCTAATCGAGCCATATAAATCAACATTGGCCTGATTTCATACTTCAAGTCACGATTTACTTTACGGACTTTATACATTTTCTTAGCTTGCTTTGTCATCTGTGCAAATTGTGCTTTTAGTTTAGCCAACTCATTAGACTTAGTAAGCTTACCTTTAACAGTCTTAACTTTGAATAATTCCTGTTGTGTTTTCTTAATCTTTTCCATCAAGGATTTACGCTTATCTGCTATTTCTTCGATTTTTTTAGTAGCCTCTTTCATATTGTTAATCATTAGACTATATACTGATGAAGCGCCGTCTTTAGCATCGCTATAGTTAGCAGTTTTCAATCTTGCTAAACCTTTTCTAACAGGTCTTAACATTCTATCAACTGCAGTCTGCACTTTAGGAATATCTTTTTCGATACCTAATGCGAAACCTTGCGTCATCCATTGACCGATTTGTTTCAATACTTTAGATGGAGAGCCAATTTTTAAGGCAGAACGTACAGCGTTTACTGCATTTTGTGCCATGCTACGTGCAGCATCTAAAGCAGCACCAGCCATCGACTGAATACCGTTGATGAATCCACGTACTAAGTCAGCACCTGCACTAACCATTTGACCGGCTGCACCACGTACAGCGCTTAGAATTCCACTGACCATTGAAGTGATTGCCGATAATGCTTGACTCGCACCACTACTAATTGCTGATACGAATGATGCCATACCACTTGTAATAGCTGAAACCATACTCGATACAAAACTAGATACAGCACTCATCATTGCGCTAAATCCTGAAGTCACTGCACTTACTGCACTACTGATACCACTTGAAATAGCTGATACAACAGCGCTAAAAGCACTAGATACTGTTGATACGATACTACTCATAATGCTTGATGCAACTGAAAGCATATTACTAAATCCACTACTTACAACAGAAACAACTGTAGATATAGCACTACTAATTGCTGAAGTTATCGCATTCCATGCGCTACTTACAGCACTACTAATCGAACTCATTATTGAAGATGCGATTGATAACATATTTGAGAATCCACTCGAGAAGAACGATACTGCTGTTGCTATTCCTGTGGATATTGCATTACCAACGTTCGCCATAGCTGTGCTAATCGAAGAAATTAACTGTGAACCGAACGCAACCACTTGCGCTATCACTAAAGTGAGTTGAGTGCCGATATAGCTTAATGCAGTACCTAAAGCGCTCATAATCACACTACCTAATGTCTGCATCACACCAACTAAAATCATTACACCATTTCTGAATGCTTCACATCTTGTCCATAGCAGATAGATTGCTGCGCCTACTGCTGCTGCTACTGCAATGAGTGCGCCTAAAGGTGTAAGTAGAAATCCTACTGCTGCGCCTACTGCTGTCATGATTGCTGACCAACCACCGAATATTCCTACAACAAACTGAACGGCAGTCCAAACTTTCGTTAGTACGCCTACAATTTGCGCTGCGATACCAATGAATGCAACTACTGCACCAATAACCATTGTAATGACTGGATGTACTTGCATCATGCTAGTTATCCATTGAGTAAATGAAGTAACCATTCCTAGTACTGCCGCACCAATCGGAGCCATAGCAGTACCGAAAGCAACTAATGCATTTACGATTGATCCAATCGCACTAATGACTACTGGTCCTTGTGTCTGAACGTAATCTATAAACTGTTTAAATCCATTAGTTTGTCCTACAGTTTCACTCCATGCACGGAATTTAGCAGTCATCTCAGCTAATGCCTGGAATATCGTTTGTGAGTTAGTACCGAATGCTTTGAATAAATTGAAGATACCCATAAATGTATCGCCAAAGATTTGTCCGATTACAGGTAAGTTAGTTTTCGTATATTCAATAAATGTCTTGATACCGTTTGATGTGCCTATTGAATTCGCCCACGCTTGAAACTGTGCAGACATATTAGCTAATCCCTGTGCCATCCAACTGAATAATGGTCCAAATTGTGTGAATATAGCCATCAATCCTGCACCAAATTGACCTGCTGCATTCATTACGTTAGTGAATGCACTCACACCAATTGTATTAAACATGGCAAAGAAATTATTCGCTATACTTGAGTTTTTAAAGAAGTCTAACATTTTCGTGCTTAATGTACTCATTGAGTTAGCTACCCCTGTGATAAACGGTGTAAGACCACTTAGAGCAGTTTTAGCAATATTGATACCATTTGTCATAGTAGTAAAAATTGCTCCTGAATTAGTTTGTACTAGGCTTTGCCATTGCGTTTGTAATGAAGCTAATGCTGTCTGAAATGCTCTAGTCTGTGCAGTTGCTTGTATCGTTCCATCTTGCAACATCTTATAAGCACTCATTGCCATTGCTCCAAATACCATGACACCTGTTCCAGCAATAGCAATTGCACCTGCTAAGCCAATAACTCCGCCACCAACTACAGCTATCGCATTTCCAAGAGCCATAATGGCCGGAACAATTGATGCGATAATAGGAATAGCTGCAGGAGCCAATGCTAGCAAGGCCGCTCTCAATGTTCCCATTTCCTTAATGGCATTTTGAGCATCAACAGCGATTTTAATCGCCTTTGATTTTATGGACATGATTGTAAGTTCTCTTTTTATCGAATTAATATCTGCTTTGGCTTTAGCAACATCAGTATCTACGTTCACATCAATAGATTTACCATCTAGACTTCTAATCGATGCTTCAATACTCGCTAATTCTATTCTTGCCTTACCTAAGTCAAAATCCATTTTAGATTTAATTGTATTAGGAATTGAACGCATTTCTGACTTCATACGTTCAAGTTGAGCTGTTGCAGCTGCAATATCTGCTTCTATATCAATAGTGATTTCATTAGGCAGTCTTTGTGCTTCTGCAGTAACTTTACGTACACTTGCCATGAAGTCATTCACTCTTGCACGAATATCAGCTATAAAACTAGCATGTTCATTCAACCGTAAAACCTCCTTTTGCTAAATTTTTTGCCCACTCAGATAACTGCATACGCTGAACTTTTTTGATATGTTCCTGTTCAGCTTTGCGCTTAGCAAGTTGTTCTTCAGTGAGGTCAATCTTAATACGCTGTTCTTTAATATCACGAAGTACTCTGTTCAGTGACTTACCATTATTAGCCATAGCAAACATGATTGCAGAGTTCGCACTTTCTTCTCTGTTATCTAAGAATCTGTGGTTATAACCCTTCATCATGTTGTGCCATTGCCGTGGTGTAAGACTGTAGAGTTCATTCATATTCGTGATATTAAAAAACTGGACAGCCTGTGATTCTAGACTGTCGTAGTTGACGTATTTGCTACGTGGTTTCGCATTTCTTTCATCATTGACATGTGACCCACTAGCTCTTCGCGTTTCTTCTCGTCTTTTTCGTTCTTCACTGCTAACGACATCATGAAGTCTTGATTCTCCATCTTGTCCTTGTAAAAACCCTCAGTAAACACTGATAAAGCACCAGCGAACAATGGCTTCGTTCCTTTTTCATCAGCGATACGTTGAATTTCCACAATGATTTCATCTTCAGATATTTGTAAACCAGGATGATTTGCTGCAGCACATAACCAGAATTTGATTAAACCTAAGTCGTTGTATGCAGTTAAATCAGAATAAACATTTGTAACACCATCAACATCGTTACCATTTTTATCTTTAGTGCTGAACAACTCATCTGCTTTACGTGTGAAGAAGAACGAACCTTTACCAACGATTCGTTTACCAGGATTCACAACGATGATTTCTTTTTCACCAGTTTCTTGATTTACTTTCTCTTCAGTTACTTTACCGATTACTAATTCAGTGATTTTTGACATTTTAAATTCCTCATTTCATATATTTTTTATTTGGCCAAATAAAAAAAGGCGGAATTACTCCGCCTCTTTAACTTTAATTACTGGACGTCCAATTTCATGATCCGAACTCATCAGATATTTAATACGTTCAGCCGAAACCTTAACATTTTTATGATAAGGATAAGGGTCATTAACGTTATAAACTCTTTTGTGTTCTGAGTCTGTCCAGGACTCAATTGCAACGTATTCCTCTTGATTTGTAGCCATCTATACCACTCCTTAAATAGTTGGAGGTTGAGCAAGAACTTCTTCAAGAGTTCCTGTACGCTCACCTGGTTTTTCGAATTTAACTTCGATTGCACTAGATGGATTTAAGATACTTTCAGGTAATTTAGGGAATGGGCCTTCAGCAGTGTTGAATTTAACTTTCAACGTAACTTCACGTGTACCTTCCTCATCATCCCAAGAACGAGAGTGCTCTTCCACAACACTGTAACCGAATGTAGAGTTGTGGTTCTGACCATCAGCCATCAACGCTTTCTCAACAATCCAGAAACGTAATTGCTCTTTCTTCTTAATTGCATCCTGGAATGCTTTCTGACCTTTATCTGAAGTAATATCGTTCATTGTGAACGTTACTTCTTCTTCGGTTACGCCATATCCATGGTCTTTAAGTCCTGAACGTACGTTCTCACGTACTTCATTCGAAATCTTGTGTTCACCTTCTGTAAAATCACCAACTGCCCATGCTTCAGACTCTAAGGGTGCTGAAGCCGGCAATACCATTACTACTAAATCATTAGCATTCATCTATTTATTCCTCCCTATATTTCACTTTATTTTTTATGATGTACTGCATCTGCAATACACCATGTTTTGTGTATTGATCAATATCATCAAAGACAATCGGTGATTTGAACACACGACTGTCAATAATAATAAAACCTTCTAATTCAAACTTTTCATCCAACAAAAAAGACAAACGATTTAATATCTCGTTTGCCTCATACTTGCTATTAGATTGACTGTAGCAGTGCAGTGTAATGACCTGTATTTCTTGCCAGTAGGTACTGCCTACTTTGTTTGTAACTGCATTTTCACCTAGGACAACATAAGGAAATGTTGCCTCTTTAACTACACTTTGATGGATAGAAACATTCTTATCTTTAAGCCATAAGTCATTCTTCATCACATCGAAAAGTGCTTCATTCAATTCATTTATTGTACTTATTCCTTTCATATATGTCCTCCTAACTGAAATAGTTTTTAAAGTAAGCTTTACCTGCAAGTAAAGCAGGTGTCCAGAAAGGTTGTGGACGCATACCATACGTAGTGTGCCATTGACCGTCAGCATCCTTATATGACCATGGGATTGATTTAGCACTGCTACCTTTCGTGGCGTACACACCAGTCCCATATTCGAGATACACAAGGTAATTAGCACTCGCATGAACCTGTGCTTCAAGACCACCGAAAGTTGCACCGATACTACTTCTAGCAAATCCAGTGTCCACAGCTATATTGCTCTTTGCTGTTGACTGAATGACAAGTGCAGTTTCAGTAACACCTCTTTCAGCATCTTCAACCACTCTATCTGCCCATGCTTCTAATTTTGATACAAGACCATCATCTCCATATTTAATGTGCGCCATGTTCTAATCTCCTTAATAGAAGTCGATTAATCTCGTGCTGGCCGCCCTGGTCTTGCAGATCACTCACTGCTTCATATACTTGACCTTCATACCTGAAACAATTCAACCTGTTCACTTTATACCTGTATGGCAGATACATTGATAAATCAAGCGTCACTTCCATCTGATGAAACCTCAGTATTTCAGAAGAAGAAGGTGTATCCATGAATACTTTCAATCTGTCGATTGGCGTCCATTCATAGACATCACCATTCTTATAATCTGAACTTACTAATTTACGTTCTAATACTTCTACTGTATGCGGGAACTCATCAGTATAGTTACTAGCGTAAAGGTTTGTATACATGGAACTTAGCCCTTCTGTATCTTGCTAAAGGAGTAGTAATATAATCAGGTAAACCATCACGATATGTGTAAGAAGCACTTCCCAGTGACCTCGCTTTGAGGTTTGCTTTCACTTCAGGTCTATTACGATATTCAAGCACATCTGCTACATACTGTTTGATTGCATACGGATATACGACTACATCATCCACAAGAAACTTGTTATTGGTATAGTCGTGGACATCTTCGAGTATGCCATCTACCTGCATAATAAAAAGTGCTTCATCTTCAGTATTAATAGTAATACCATTGCCTTTCAGAAGCAATTTAACATCTTCATAAATTGTCATAGGAGATTATTCCTCCTCTTTTACCTCAACTTTTTTAGTTGAACGTCTTGTCTTCACTTCTTCATAACCATTGTATGAATAGAAAGCATTGAACGCTTTACGCGTCACTTCTAATTCATGATCACCATTCTTAATTTTAATCATGTCACTTGGTTTCATTTAACCACTCCTAAACTGTTGTTTTTGGTTTTAACGATGCAAATGCTTCTGGTTTAACGTTCATGTATGCAATGTGCATTGTTGCACGGATTGCGAACATATCACGTTCCCATAACGATAACGCTTGGCCAGTTGCATCTGATGCATCAATAGTTGTTAATGTTGCATCTTCAGAGATTGAGAACTCAATACCTTGTAAAATACCGTAGCGAGCATAATCCCAATCACCCATTAATGCTAATGATTTAGTTTTGTCGAATACTTCACCAGTTGTATATGACAATGGTAAGCCCATGATTTGGTTTCCGTTAGCATCGAATAATGGCTGTTTATTACCATCTAAGGCATTACGCATTTTTCCACGGAATGATTTAGTAGTTAAGATTCCATTTGGATCTAACTCTTCATCTTCGATTGTACCCATCATTGCTGATAAGTCTACGTATAAATCGTTTGTATCAGTAATTACGTTACCTGCTTCTTCTGCTCCTGCAACGATTGCTTTACCTGAAGATAACGCAGCGAATGGAGAGTTTGTTCCAAATAACGCAGCTTGGTCAAATGCTTTGTAGAAAGCTTCTTGAATTAATGGACGCGCTTGGTTAAAGAAGTCTTTAACAGTCCAGCGATAGAATTCTTTAGAGAAAGGAATGATAACCCCTAACTTCTTAGCTTCCATTTCTGCTACTTTCCATTCAGGCTTATCAGTGCGGATACGTTCAGTTTCAGATACCCAGTAAGCGCCTACACCTTTAGCTAAGTAAGAGAAAGTTTTCTTTGGTGCTGACATAGGTTCGTTTTTAGCTAACTGCATTACTGCTGAGTTATTAATAACATCTTTTAAAATTAATGTTCCTTGTTCTTGTGGGATAACACCGTTCTTTACGTCTGATAATAAAACGTGATCAGGTGTATAAGTTGGTACTGGCATTTAGATTCCTTCTTTCATTTTAGATTTTATTTGTTTCTTAAGTTTGCTGCAGCTGCAATTTCTTCGATTGACTCAGTGACAATTGGATTTTTAGTGATTTCTGCAGTGCTGATGTCTCGTCCATTTTCTTTGAACTTAGCATCCACACTAGATTTGATGTGACCATCGAAGGTCTCTTTCAAACCTTGTAACAATTCATCAGTCTGTGCTTCGTCGTCACCCAGGAAGTGGTCGATTAAATTAGTTGGCAAGTTTAATTCCTGTGCCTTACCTAACGCGTGATTACGTAATCTTTCTCGCTTAGCTTCTGCATCACGTTTCTCTAACTCTTTCTCAAGTGCTGAAATACGTTTCTGCTCTTCTGTTTGTTCCGGATTACGTTTGGCCACTTCGTCTTCAATCAACTTTTCAAGATTGTTCTCTTTCCAAGTGTTAAGCGACTTGTTGTGATAACGGTCAAGTTCAGGCTGAATGAATCGTTTACCTTCGTCTGTATCTAAAAAGCCTTTTACGTCCTCAACTGAGACCGTCTTAAGTCCTTGTAGATAAGACTTAACTTCTTCTGATTCTTTGTTCTCTTCTAAAAACTTTTTAACTTCTTCTAAAGTCATATTGACCTCTCCTTTTGCAACCATCATGTTCCGAAGACCATCATGTTTGCGTGTTATTTGCGCAAATAAACGCATAATAAAAAGACCTTTTAACGTCATGTCCAGGACGAGATGGAATGCCACCATCATGAGATATTTATGATCACCTCCTAAATTTCTTTGCCATCTATAATATTTTGTTTTCTATCGAAAATGCCATTATCTGAAATAACATATGAAACTTTCTCTTGTACTTTTTCAATAGCTTTAGCCAACTTATCACAACAATAATTTTCTTCTGTCATTTCAAGCAACAAATCATGTTTTGTTGCCTCCATTAAACCGATTGCCTCTATATGAGTCATATCGCTACATGAATGAGTAATTTCACCATTATCATATTCCACAACAATAATAATTTTCTTTACATCTTTAATATTTTCTTTTGCATCTTTTAAAATCTTTTTAGGTGTGTATTTCATAAATTCCTCCTTAAAAATGAGCACAAAAATAACCACCCTCATTGTTATGTGAGTAGTGGTTAAATAGCCTTAATTGATTTTATTTCATTTTCAAAAATAATGTATGGAGTATCATTTGTGTCATCTAATTTTGTATAATCAATTGAATCGACACCCTCATCATTAGCAGTATCATCTTCATAAGCATTTACAAAAGCTCTGATAGTATCATTATCTGTAGTAATAATCTCTACTTTCTTATCAACATATTCCCATAATCTCATTTTTTTCTCTCCTTTCTAACATACGGAACTAAATGAGTTCCTGTTTTAGAGAAATGTATTTTAGCTAATGATGTTTTTATTACTTTATCATCTTGAATTACAGCGCCAATCTCTTTATTGAAATCAATATATGCTTTTTTAGACCAATCACCATTATTTTTTGTTAAATAAATCATATTATCTTTATTTTGTTCATACAATCTATTCAACTCTTCGAATGGAACATCAAAGTAACTTGGAATAGGTTTATCTTTAGCAATATTTTTTGTTTTATAATCTTCATAGAGAGTGTGGCCAAGCGTATGTCTGTTCTGTTTTTCAGGATTGATGTTTAATGTAATTGTACCATTTTCAAGCATTTCATTCATTTGTTTTCTTGCATTTTCTTGTTCTTCTTTTTTCTTTTCTTCTTCAATTTCCTGCATTTCTTTTTCTAACTTTTCTCTCCACACTGGATAAGATACATTTTTAACTGTAGTACTTCTTCCATTAGCATCAATCGCACGTCTTGTCGCAGGTAATTCACCGTTCACAGTATAGAGTACGACACATCTACAATTAATGTTTTCTCCAGCTGAACCAAGGCCAACAAATCCTTTTGGATGCATACCTTTACAACCGTTGATTTCGAATGGCTCATCAATATCTTTCATCTGATGATCTAATACTTGATGAGATGGACGCGTTCTCAAATCAAGTGTAGCTTCCCATATCTTATGCATACGAGCACCATATTTCTTGGCCACTTGTGCAGAATCAAATGCTGCTTGTTCCATAGCACGTCCACCTTCTGTTCTGGCCACACGTTTAGATTGCTTTACTGTCGTGCCAAGTGAATTTCTTAATCGCTTTGCAATCTTCTTAAAGCCTTCACCGTTAAGTACACCTAATGTGATGTCAGCTCTAATTCGTTTTAATGCACGTTTGCGTTCTTTCTTCAGCGACTCATCAAGCTTAATGAATTTTATTGGCTGATCTAACATTTTGCGTACAAGTTTCATGTCCGGAATAGCTGTTAAAAACCTGTCCTTTGTCGCTTGCTCAAATAAGTAAGTGTGCTTCAAGAATGTATCAAGATAAGTCTTTTCTTTAAGATTATTGATGTTCTCAGCAATCTTCTTGTGGTCACCCTCAAGATCTTTTTCGATACGCTTTAACTCACTATCTAGACGTCTGAACTTATTGATTTCAGTCCATCCGATGTGCGGGTCTTTACCTTCAATCTTCATTAGTAGCTTTTTAATCTGATTGAGTATTTCTTTCAGACGTTCTGCAAATACTTTGTCGATTTCTTTGTAGGACTTCTTGATTAACTTCTCAATCTCTTCCCTAATCTGTTTCTGGTCCATCATCAGCACCTACTTCTTCTTGCTGCATCTGACTCACTTCCCATTCGGGATCATCAATCAATGCTGACTGCGAGAATCTCGTTTTATCTGATACTTGACCATTCAACGTTGCAAGTATCTGTGCTTCTTCTAACTTATTAATCGGCATGTTTCTAGCAAAAGTGAAGTAGATATTCAGATATGTGTCTTTATCCACACTCATCTTCTTACTCATTGCTGATAATATGACTTTAAACTGATAACGTAGCATTGAACTCATCTTACGTTCGAAGGTCTTACATTTGTTTTCAAGATACATTAACTTCAATTCCATACCTATTACAGGAACATTACCACTGAACTCCTCGCTATTGAAGTTAACAGAACTCGCAAAACGCATGATATTTTTTTCGAGTCGAGTAAGCATGTCTTCAATCATCTGATTGTTTACATCTTTCGTTAAGTATTTAACGTCCATTTTCTCATCAAACAATTCAAATACACCGCTCTTTTGCGTGTTCTGAATATCTTCTTCATCCAGACCCATTCCTCTGAGTACAAGGTAAGCAAGTCGCGTCTGTGATATTTCAGATGATGCATCAGATATTGTAACGTTGTATGCATCAATCAATGATTGTACACGTTCAGCATCACCTAATAGCTCTTCGTTATTAGCAGCACCGAAGAGTGGATTATATTCAAACATATGATCATGCTCACTGACTAACTGCATATTGTCAGTAGTATCACCGCGGAACACGTAAAACTTTTTGTTATCATAAAATTCAGCATGGATAAACTGTTGCTGTTTATCTCCTGTCTCTTCAATGAAGTAATACAAAGAGTACTTAGGTTCATTTATTTCATCGCCCAGGAAGACGACATTGAACGGGTTTAAATTCTTGATACGAATATCACCCTCAACATCAATGTACGCTACACGCGCAGAATAACCGCAAATAGCAGCCATCTTACCGAACTCTGAATCCAAGTCATCAGTATTGTTTCTCAAAGTAAAGTTCGTTAACCAGTCTGACAATGACTGATTATTCTTTTGCGTCTCATCTAATGAATAGGTGATTGGCACACCGTGCATATAACCAACTCGTGTATCCACAATCTCACTATCAAATGAATTGTTCAGTTTGTTGTTGATTGTATTATCAAGCTTACGAACATTACCGCCTGTCTCAAAATCTTCTTTCAATGCAGTGAGGTTACGCCTAAAGATTGGAACGACATCCTGGTCTGCTTTATATCTTCCATAAGACTCAAACATACGATTACGATCATCAGTGTGCATATCGATAAGCTGACCTACAACCTTGCCTGTAATACCTGTTTTATCGATTGATTCAATAACTTTTCTCATTGTCTACCTCCTTTTAGCTTTCTCTTTTTTTCTTACTCTTTCAACGCTATACCTTAATGCATCTAGATAATGGTTATAGTCATCTATCGGCTTATTAATCGCTTCACCATGTTTGTCTGTTGCCCACACATAGTTACTCAATTCATTTATTGCATTAGTGCATTTTGGATGTACAAATATCGTGTACTGCTGTAAATACTGAATACCGTGTTTGATACTATCTGGTCCTTTATCAGCTTTAACGACTTTCTTTATGCCGTATCTTCTTAAATCTGCAATTGATTTAGGCTCAGCTGAATCAGCAATGATAAATTCTTTAGCGTATCCTTTTTCGGTAATACGACTTGCTATTTCATCGTTGAGCAGGGCTTTTTCATAGATTTCATCAAAGATATAGAGTTCCCTGTTCGTCGTATCAATGAGTGCGCATGACAATGCTGTAGGGTCGTTTGTGTATCCGAAATCAAGTCCAAAGATTGATTCAAC
>CABFOD010001251.1_pt1 | contig 21077 bp, 26 predicted proteins | sample 3521941 | NCBI WGS metagenome assembly CABFOD01 (sample SAMEA5312449, study PRJEB27640) | indoor metagenome | biome: indoor environment; feature: uncontrolled; material: polymer tiles stone | place: Germany | collected 2014-07-07
AATGATAGAGTAGGTAAATCATACTTAGAATATCAATACGAAGATATATTAAAAGGTTCTAAGAAAAAAATGAAATACGTGACAGATAAGTCAGGTAAAATAACAAGCTCAGAAGTCATTTCTGAAGGTTCAAGAGGTAATGATCTCGTATTAACAATAGATATAGAATTACAGAAAAAAGTTGAAGAATATGTCGATAAGCATATCGAGTCATTACGCGATAAAGGCGCGAAAGATATGGATAGAGTCATGGTTGTTGTTCAAGACCCTAGAAATGGTGATGTTTTAGCAATGGCAGGTCGTGATATCGATGAAAACGGTAAAATCACAGATAATCATATTGGGAACTTTACAAGTCAATATACAGTAGGTTCTTCTGTCAAAGGTGCAACATTGCTCGCTGGTTATCAAAATGGCGTACTCGATGTTGGAGATACGATGGTCGATGAACCACTAAAATTCAACGGTGGATTAACGAAGCGTTCTTATTTCAACCAAGATGGTAAAAAAACAATCACTGATGCCGAAGCATTAATGCACTCATCAAACGTATTCATGTATAAAACAGCGCTTTTATTAGCAGATTCACCATATAGAAGTGGCATGTCATTGCCATCAGATGTTGAACAAGCAGGTATTAAATTACGTAAAGGTTTAAATCAAGTAGGATTAGGTGTAAAAACTGGTATTGACTTACCAAACGAGTCTGCAGGTCAAATAGAACCCATTAAAGATAATCCAGGTAACTATATTGATTTAGCAATAGGACAATTTGATACTTATACGCCAATACAACTTTCACAATATGTAGCAACAATTGCTAATGATGGATATAGATTGAAACCACATTTAGCAAAAGAAATTAGAAATTCTACTAACGAAGACGCACTTGGACCTATTAAAAAATCATTTAAAGGCGAAGTGATGAACAAAGTTAACAATAGTGATAAGGAAATTAAACAAGTTCAAAAAGGTTTCGATATGGCATTCAATAAAGTAGAAGGAACGGGTTATTCAAGCTTTAATGATACAGTTGTTAGATCAGCAGGTAAAACAGGTACAGCTGAAGTATTTAAAGACGGAAAACCAAAAGTAAATTCAACTTATATTGGGTATGCACCAGCTAAAAACCCTGAATTGTCATTTTCTATTACTTATACGAACCAACCCGTACCAGAACCGTGGTTACCAGGTGGAGATTTAGGTAGAGATATCATAAACTACTATTTTAAAGATAGAAAGTAATTGAAAATAAAGCATCATGAGATAGACATGAACATCCTAGATTAATATAAAAGAGCGTAAATTCTTGTTTTCGAAGAATTTGCGCTCTTTTTAGTTTGTTTAGGTAGTCTTGCAACATAGAATATGTACTTAAACGAACAAACGAAAAAAATATAAGAAAAATGGATATTTATAACGATTTTGTGAAGTGCTGACGCCCGGGGGAATAGTATGCGAGAGAGACTACAGGTTCGAACCATACCCCCAGGCAAGCATGCACGAACAAAATCGAAGATTATAATATATTAAACATATCATCCGATTAAATAGAGAGGGCATGTCAAAATATTGATCGTTTAAAATTAAAAACGTTTTCATCAAATGTTAACACAAAATTTACATTCAATTTATTTGTGCTTAATAAAGAAAATGTAAAGTAAAGGTGTAATAAAGATTAAGGCGTTATTAATTAGGAGGATTTAACATGAAAAAGTGGCAATTAATTGGGTCAACAACAGCATTGAGTTCAGCACTTCTATTAGGAGCTTGTGGTGGAGCAGCTGAAAAATCTAGTTCAGGGGATACTAAATCTTCAGATGATAATAAATTAAGTGGCGAAGTAAAAGGTGATGGCTCATCTACAGTCGCACCAGTAATGGAAAAAATAAACGAAGACTTCTCAGCAGAACAACCTGATGTATCAGTATCAATCGGTGTTTCGGGAACTGGTGGAGGATTTGAAAAATTCATAGCGGGTGAAACTGATTTCGCAAATGCTTCTAGAGATATTAAAGATGAAGAAAAAGATAAATTGAAAAAAGAAAAAGTTGAATACACTGAGTTTAAAGTTGCTCAAGATGGTTTAACAGTAGCAGTTAATAAAGATAATGACTTTGTTGAAGAACTAAGTATGGAAGAATTAGCAAAAATATATAGCGGGAAAGCTAAAACATGGAAAGATGTTAATTCAGAATTTCCTGATAAGAAAATCAAAGCATTTTCACCAGACCAATCTCACGGGACATACGATTTCTTTAGTGAAGAAGTTTTAGATGAAAAAGATCTGGAATCAGAAAAAAATGCTGACACAAACGTAATTGTTAAATCAGTTCAAGATAACAAAGATTCAATTGGCTTCTTTGGCTACAACTTCTACCAAGAAAATAAAGATACATTGAAAGCAGTGAAAATCAAAGGTGATGAAGGTAAAGCGGTAGAACCTACTGATGAATCTGTTAATGATGGAACTTATCCTTTAAGTAGACCACTGTTCGTTTACGCGAAGAATAAATCACTTGAAGATAACGATGCATTCTACGGCTTTATGGAGTATGTCATTGACAACTCAGCAGATGCAGCGAAAGATGCAGGTTATGTTCCATTAAAAGATGAAGAATATAAAAAAGACAAAGAAACTTTAGAAAAATTTAAAAAATAATCATTAAAAAAATCATTAATAAATCAATGCAAAGGGCGTACATATGTCGCCCTTTTTCAAAATGAAGGAGTTATTTTTATGGAAGAACAAACTTCAGTGCAGGAACTTATTAAACGAAATAATAACAATAAAGGAAAGGTTTTTGCTGACAAAGCAGTTCCAATTATTTTATTATTAATAGCTTCAGTTTCTGTACTAACAACAATCGGGATATTATTTACACTTATTACTGAAACAGTAACGTTTTTCACGAGAGTGAATCCATTTGAATTTTTATTCACTAAAGAATGGGCACCTTTTTCTTCTGATCCACAATACGGAATATTTGCGCTTATATTAGGTACTTTAAAAGTAACGGCTGTAGCAACGGTATTTGCAGTACCTGTTGGACTAGGCGCTGCACTTTACTTAAGTGAATATGCGTCTGATAGATCAAGAAGAATGATTAAACCAGTATTAGAAATATTGGCAGGTATTCCTACAATTGTATATGGTTTCTTCGCGTTAACATTTGTTACACCTATATTAAGAGGAATATTCCCTGAATTAGGTAGCTTTAACTCAATTAGTCCCGGTTTAGTCGTGGGGGTCATGATTATTCCGATGATTACAAGTATGAGTGAGGATGCGATGAGTTCAGTGCCAGAATCGATTAAAGAAGGTGCACTTGGTTTAGGTGCAACGAAATTTGAGCTAGCAACTAAAATTGTCTTTCCAGCAGCATTATCGGGAATTATTGCGTCGATTGTATTAGCTGTATCAAGAGCAATTGGTGAAACGATGATTGTTTCATTAGCAGCTGGTAGTACGCCAGATGCAAGCTTTAGTTTAACAGGATCAATTCAAACGATGACAGGATTTATCGTTCAAGTTGCTACTGGAGATGCAACTTATGGGTCAGATATTTATTACAGTATATACGCGGTAGGTTTCACATTGTTTATATTCACATTTATTATGAATATTATTTCTCAATGGGTCACTAAGCGCTTTAGAGAGGAGTACTAATATGTCAGAAGTAAATTTAGTTGATCAAACTGTTGTTCAAAAAAAATTACCCACAAGATTGTTAAAAAATAAAGTGATTAAATCAGTATTTTTTGTCTGTACATTAATTGGGTTAATTGTATTAGCTATATTGCTATTTGACATATTTAAAAAAGGTATTCCTTATTTAAGTACTGATTTCTTTAGTAATTTCTCTTCTACTTCACCTGAAAGAGCGGGTATTAAAGGTGCTTTAATTGGTACACTTTGGCTCATGATGACGATTGCTCCAATATCTATTATTTTAGGTGTCGGCACAGCAATCTATATGGTTGAATATGCAAAAGAAAATTGGTTCACAAAATTTATTAGAGTAAATATCTCAAACCTAGCCGGGGTACCGTCAGTAGTATTTGGTTTGTTAGGTTTAACGATATTTGTACGTGGAGCCGGGTTTGAAAGCTTATCACTAGGGAAAACGGTAATTGCAGCCGCATTAACAATGTCGCTAATGATTCTACCAATTATTATCGTAGCAAGCCAAGAAGCTATAAAAGCTGTACCATCTTCAATTAGAGAGGCTTCTTTAGGACTAGGTGGTACAAAATGGCAAACGATTAAAAATATTGTATTACCTGCATCTATCCCAGGTATTTTAACAGGTACAATACTTGCACTATCAAGAGCATTAGGTGAAACAGCACCATTAGTTGTAATTGGTATTCCTGCTATATTAATGAAAACGCCAAATAGTATCTTTGAATCATTTCAAGCGTTGCCAATGCAAATATATAATTGGGCTAAATTGCCACAAGCTGAATTCCAATTTGTATCATCAGCTGCAATAATCGTTTTACTCGTAATATTAATTCTTATGAACTCAATTGCAATTTATATTAGAAATAAATATCAAAGAAAACTTTAAAATCAAAATGAAGAGGGGTCATTAAAATGACAGACGTAAAAATTAGAGATTTGTCTCAAAATATACCTTCAAATGACATGACATCAAGTAAAGAAATAGTAGTTGAAGATAAAAATATTGTATATAAAACAAATAATTTAGATTTATGGTATGGTGATTTCCATGCTTTGAGGAATATTAATCTTGATATCGCTGAAAACGAAGTGACAGCGATAATTGGTCCGTCAGGCTGTGGTAAATCAACTTATATTAAAACTTTAAATAGAATGATTGAATTAATTCCTAGTGTTAAAACATCTGGTGAAATTATTTATAGAGATCAAAATATTTTCGATAAAAAATATAGTGTTGAAGAGTTAAGAACGAATGTTGGTATGGTCTTCCAAAAACCAAACCCATTTCCTAAGTCTATTTATGACAATATCACTTATGGTCCTAGAATCCATGGTATTACTGATAAAAAAGTATTAGACGAAATCGTTGAACGTTCATTAAAAGGTGCAGCTATATGGGATGAGTGTAAAGATAGACTTGATAAAAACGCTTATGGACTATCTGGAGGACAACAACAAAGAGTTTGTATTGCCCGTTGTTTAGCAATAGAGCCAGATGTCATTTTAATGGATGAACCAACTTCAGCATTAGATCCTATTTCAACATTAAAAGTTGAAGAACTTGTTCAAGAATTGAAATCTAAATACTCTATTATTATTGTGACTCATAATATGCAACAAGCTGCTAGAATATCTGATAAAACGGCTTTCTTCTTAAATGGTTACGTAAACGAATTTGACCATACTGATAAAATTTTCTCTAACCCAACTGATAAGAAAACAGAAGATTATATTTCTGGGAGATTTGGTTAATATGGTTATAAGAGAAAAATACGAAGGTGAATTAAACACACTGATTGAAGATTTATTTAAATTGGGTAAAGAAGTTTATCAGATGATTGAGCAGTCGGTTACAGTTTTAAGTGATGAAGATAAGACTAACGCTAGAAATTTAATCGCTTACGATAAGAAAATCAACCAAATGGAATATGATATTAATGAAAAAGTCGTTATGTTAATTACGAAGCAACAACCTATGGCTACTGATTTGCGTGTGATGATCTCAGCTTTAAAAATTGCTTCAGAATTAGAAAGAATGGCTGATAATTCAACTAATATTGCTCAAATTAGAAAAAGAGCTATCATAACGGATTATTTTATATTGATGAGATTAAAAACCATGGGTAAACTAGCGATGTTAATGCTGAGAGATTTAGAAACAGCAGTTAATAATAAGGATATATTGCTCATAAAAGAAATCATTGAGCGTGATGACGACATTGATGATTTATATAGAGAGATTAGTAATACGACTTATTTAATAGACAATGATCCATTCATTTCAGGTCAAGCACATCTTGCTGCAAGATATTTAGAAAGAATTGGCGATCATATTACAAATATTAGTGAAAGCTGTTATTATTATATTACTGGCGAACACTATGAGCCAATTGAAAAATAATACTGGAATTATATAACCATAGATGGTATTATAATAAGGTCGTATATTAATTGAAATAAGAATAGGAGGGTTCATCATGCGCGTAAATGTAACTTTAGCATGTACTGATTGTGGTGAAAGAAACTACATCTCTAAAAAGAATAAACGTAATAACCCAGAGCGAATCGAAATGAAAAAATATTGTGCTCGTGACGGTAAACACACTCTTCATAGAGAAACAAAATAATAAAACGAATAAGAACACATTGCCAATTTTGGTAGTGTGTTTTTTATTTAACTTTAGAGGTCCTAACACTACCTATCACAGTATTTCTTGTGTTATCATTAAATGTATAAATGCTAGAAATGAAATAATAATTGGGAAGTGTTAAATTCATGACTATCAAGAAAAAATTGAGAAAAGAAATACTGGATTTGATGAGAAATCAACAAAAATCTCAGAAAGAGAATTATGATTTTAATTTACGAAAACAATTATTTGATCACGATAAATATAAAAATGCAAAATCAGTAGCTATTGTCATGAGCATGGATCATGAAGTAGATACATTGCCAATTATAGAGAAGTTATTACAAGATAATAAAAAAGTATATGTGCCTACAACAAACTACAGTACAAAAATTATGAAATTTCAGCAATTAACGGATTTAGAATCTATTGCTCTAGACGAAAAGGGCATTAAATATATTGATAAGCAAACTGAAATAAGTGACGATATTGATTTGATCATTGTACCTGGCGTTGTATTTAGTGAAGACGGTTATAGAATTGGCTATGGTGGAGGCTATTATGATAAATACTTATCTGAATACAAAGGAAGCACGCTTAGCCTAGTATATCCATTTCAAATTAAATCGTTTGATACAGAAGAGCATGATGTACCCGTTGAAGAAATTATATTACCAAATGTTATTTATGGAGAAGAATAAATGGATAAAATAAAACAAATGTGGAAGTCGATTTATTATTTAGTATATACAGAAGGATTTAATATTTTATCAATTGATGAAGAAGATTCAGAAGTTTGGTTAACACATGAATCTAAAAAAGTCGTAAAACGCTTTATACATAAAGCACCTACACATCAAGAAGTAGATTTTGACTTTGAAAAAACAACAGACCATTTAAGTAGTTTGATTGATAGTATAGGATTTAGCTTTGAACAATTGGACACATATTATTTAACGGATAAAGATATAGATTTCACAGAGTTTAATCATTATAAGCGTCCTAAAATTAGATATTATGCTTTAAGCAGTGTGGAAGATTTCGAGAAAGTATCCAGCCATATCATTACAAAACAACAAATTAAACGTTCTAAAACAACAGCTGTAACGACATATAAGAACAAGTTGCTAAATGCGAGTTTTATTGATAGTTTTATGCTAAAATTTTCACCAGTTACATATTTTTTAGTAGCGATCAACGTGATTGTCTGGCTATCACTAGTATTAATATTTAATCAAGTTGCGCAAATTAATCTAGTAGATTACGGTGGACTCGTACATTTTAACGTTGTACACGGTGAGTGGTATAGGTTATTAACATCTATGTTCTTGCATGCCGATTTCACACATTTGATCATGAATGTATTTTCACTTATTATATTTGGTAAGTTAATTGAAGGTGCATTAGGTTCAATCAAGATGTTTATAATATATCTTGTCTCTGGTCTATTTGCTGGATTAGTATCATTAAGTATTGATACTGTATCTATTTCTATTGGTGCAAGTGGTGCTATATTTGGACTGATTGGTGCATTCATCGTCTACTTATTTACGAGAAAAAATATCAATAAACAATTTGTATTACAAACATTTATAGGTATTGCGATTATTTCTTTATTAGCATTATTTATAAGCAACGTGAACCATTTTGCCCACTTAGGAGGATTTATTGGTGGTGCTATCCTTATGTATATCATATATAAATGGATGGAGCATGATAAATTCAAAATGCATTATATTATTGCTTTTATCGTATTAATCATTATTCTAGTATTCATTATTTTTAGCAGACAGCAGCATTATATATATGATGAATTAACTAAAGAAGCGATGAATAATGGTGATTTTAATAGTGCGGAAACAATGATTAAGCAAATAAAAGAAAAAAACTTCGAATCTGATGAAACATATATATTAAGTGGATTGATTGTAGCAAATAATACGTCATTGGATGAAGCTATTTTAGAGTGGGAGAGAGGTTTAAAGATTTTCCCTCAATCTCCCAAGCTCAATTATCAATTAGCTTTAGGTTATAGAGCCAAAGACGATTACGATAAAGCAAATAAATTTATTAATCAATCAATAAAGCAAGATAAAAATAATGAACATTATAAAGCTTTAAAAAAAGAAATAACTGCATTTAGGAGTTAATAAATGGAAAACTTATATGATGTACAACAATTATTAAAAAAGTTTGGATATATCATCTATTTTAAAAATGAAGAAGATCGATTAGAAATGATGGAGCAAGAAATTAAGTCAATGTATCAATCTATGCTTATTGATAAAGACACATTTTTACAAGCAAGACTCATTATTAACCAGAGAAGGATTGAGAAAAAATGACACATATTTTATCAGCAGATATTGGTGGAACAACATGTAAATTAGGAATATTTGATAAAACTTTAAATATTGAAGAAAAATGGGAAATTTCCACTAATAAAACTGGCGAAGGTATTTTAGAAAATATTTACGATTCGTTTGTAGTACATATGAACCGTAAAAATATTGATATGGAAAATATAATTGGAATGGGCATCGGTGTTCCTGGCCCAATCGATTTTGAAAATGGTATTGTTCATGGTGCAGTTAATTTAAATTGGACGGGTAATATCGAAGTAAGAAAACATATGCAACAGTATTTCAATGGACCTATTTACGTAGATAATGACGCGAATGTGGCAACTTTAGGTGAGAAATTCAAAGGTGCTGGAAGAAATGAAAGTGATGTTGTATGTATAACACTTGGCACTGGTGTAGGTGGTGGAATTGTTTCCAACAGTGAATTGATTCACGGTCATAATGGCTCTGGCGCTGAGATAGGACACTTCTTAGTAGATCAGAATAAAAGGTTCCAATGTAACTGCGGTATGAAAGGCTGTTTAGAAACGGTCGCATCTGCTACAGGCGTTATTAATTTAGTTCATCATTTTTATCCAAATATTAATATGAAGTCTAATATTCATGACCTCATTGCAAGCAAAAATGTTACGGCTAAAGACGTGTTTGATGCAGCGAAATCAGGAGATGAATTCAGCTTATTTATCATTGATAAAGTTGCAGGTTACATAGCTTATGCAGCAAGTGTCATTAGTGTTATGACTAATCCGAAGTACATCATAATCGGTGGAGGCGTTAGTAAGGCTGGAGATATCTTACTTAAGTTCATAAAAAAACATTTTGAAAAAATGACTTTTAGACCTGCACAAGAAGATACGCATATTGAAGTTGCTCAATTAGGCAATGATGCAGGTATTATTGGTGCAGCAGGCCTCATTAAAACTTATGTATTAGAAAAGGAGAATCAATAATGGCTATAGTAGACGTTGTTGTCATACCAGTAGGTACAGAAGGACCGAGTGTAAGTGAATATATTGCAGATATCCAATTAATTTTAGAAAAGCATAAAGAAACAGGAAAAATTGATTTTCAACTAACACCTATGAATACTTTAATTGAAGGCGATTTAAAGGATTTATTTGAAGTGATTCAAGAAATCCATGAAAGTCCTTTTAATAAAGGTTTAGATAGAGTGTGCACGAACATTAGGATTGATGATAGAAGAGACAAATCTAGAAAAATGAATGAAAAGTTAGAATCAGTAAACAAACATTTAAACAAATAAAAAAAGACGAGTGAAAACTCGTCTTTTCTTTAATGATGTAAGATTGGATAACCGTAAGTAAATATTGTAGCTAATGAGAAAAAGCCAAATGATACTACAGTTATTGCACCAAAAAGAATGCCCAAAATATTTTTGTTTTTGAATGCTGAAATCAAACCAAATATTGCAAGAATAAAAACAGCTAGCATTAATAAAGAAAAAATATTAACACCGATATGGATTTTTACTCCAAATAACTCAAATAATTCCCCTGTGTCGATAAATGGCATTCCAATACCCCCAATACAAATTTCTTTTATTATCATATTAATTGTATAATTAATATGCGGTTTTGTCGAGATACTTTTTAAAAAAGAGGAGGAAATAAAATGAAAGTACATAGCTATTCTTTAGGCATTGTTGAAACAAATTGTTATATTATCGAAGGTGATGAAGAACTTTTAGTAATTGACCCAGGTGATAATGGTCAATTTATAAATGAACGTATAAAGAAATTTAATAAAAAGTTGAGTGGTATCTTACTGACACATGCTCATTTTGATCATATAGGTGGTGTAGATGATGTCGTTAACGCTCACGGTGTAGACGTTTATGTACACAAAGAAGAGAAATCTTGGTTAACGGATACTGTGAAAAATGGTTCTAAAAAGTTTGAAGCTTATCAGTTACCTCCAGTTGTGCAGCACACGATACCTTTAGTTATAGGTGAAGGTCAACATAAAATTGGTGAGTTTGAGTTTGAGGCATTACATACGCCTGGTCATTCTCCAGGAAGCTTATCGTTTGTTTTTGGTGACTTTGCTGTTGTTGGAGATACTTTGTTTAAAGGCGGCATCGGTAGAACGGATTTATACAAGGGTGATACTGAAACGTTAATGAGCTCTATTGAAGATAAATTATTAGAATTAGATCCTAATACGACAATCTTTCCGGGACATGGACCCGAATCAACGATATCTGAAGAAGAAATGACGAATCCTTATTTAAATGGTTTTAACTAAATAAAAAAGCATTACACTAAATGTGTAATGCTTTTTTTTAATGATGACCGAAACTTGGCTCTAATAAGAATGTTGAATAGTATGTGAATCCTACAAAACATAATACTAAATAAAGAGCGAATATATACATATACATTCTTTCAGTTAATTTTAAGTATCCCAACAATACGAAAAATCCAGTTTGAGCTACAAAGAAATACGCCATCATGTCCATTCCTCCGACATAAAACATTGTAGCAAATATAGCAGTCCAGAAGCCTAGAGTTTTATAAACTTTATCCATCTTCTTAAGAACCCCCTCTGTGTTTACTTTCTTATTCATTTCTAATTATAAAGTTACTGCATACAAAAGTAAATAGCATTTTGATGCAAAATATAAACAATCAAGTAAGTAATGACGGATATTGAAAGCGTTTATATATAATAGGAGGAGATTATGGAGAAATTATTTAAATCAATTATCGAAGACGCTATAAAATCAAATGTAAGCGATATTCATTTCATACCTGTAATAGACGATAAGATTGTTGTTCAGATGAGATTTAATGGTGACAACAAAGACTATGATTTATCGTTAGATGCTAAATTGTATAACAGATTGCTAATCTATATGAAATTTATTTCTCACTTAGACGTAAGTGAGAGAAACAAAGCACAAAGTGGTCAGTATATTTATGAACATGTTATGAATTATTATTTGAGAATTTCGACGATACCAATTAGTTTAGGGATAGAATCATGTGCAATCAGGATAACACCTCAATATTTTATTGAAAGTGATGCAAATAGGCTTAATTCAGATTTTATAGAAATTAGAAATAAGATGTATCAATCTGAAGGTTTATTTCTATTTACTGGGCCTACAGGATCTGGTAAGACAACTTTAATGTATGAATTAATGTATGACTTAAAGAAAGAAAAGAATAAACATATTATTACGATTGAGGATCCTGTGGAACAAACATTAAATGGCGTTGTACAAGTTTCTGTTAATGAAAGAGCGAATATATCTTATCAACAGTCATTTAAAGCAATTTTAAGATGTGATCCTGATGTTATTATGATAGGTGAAATAAGAGATGAAGAAACTGCTAAGCAAGTTATACAAGCAAGTTTAAGTGGGCATCTTGTGCTTTCAACTATGCATGCTAAAGATAATATCGGTGCAATACATAGATTAATTGAATTAGGCATAACTGTAGAACAAATTAAGCAAGGCATATCGTGTATTGCAAATCAGCGATTAGTTAAGCAAGATGAATCAAGTCGTTGTCGAAAAATGAGTTACATGTTTAGTGAACATATCATTCAATATATGGTGCGTGATTATCATGAATAAAGGCTGTATCTTAAAAAAAGATAAAGTATTATATTTAGTTAGGCTTTCAGATATGTTAAAACAAGGTTTTACCTTGATGGAAGCCATTCAATTATTAACAGATCAATTCCCACAGTTTTCTAAACAAAAATTAACAGCGAAAGTAGTTGAACTGGTGAAAGTGACTGGGCAATTGCACGAAGTTTTGAAAGTTTTGAATTATCCTCAAGTAATCATTACTCAAATTTATTTTGGAGAAAACTACGGAAACTTAATTGAAACAATCGATCATTCTATTTTATATTTAAAGAAAATAGAGCATGTAAAAGAAAGATTTATTAAAACGATACAATATCCTGCATTATTACTTTGTATATTCTTCATGCTTTTAGCTGCAGTAAACGAGACAATTATTCCTCAATTCAGTGAAATATATGAATCTATGAATGTAGAAATTTCCACCTCATTAAAAGTAATTACGACAATCTTTTCCTATTTGCCTACTACAATTTTCACGATATTTTTAAGCTTAATATTGATAAACCTCTTACTATATATGAATTATATGGGTAAAGATGTTTCCAAAAGAATCGTGTTTTTTAAGAGAATACCTTTTATTAATAAATACATTTCTATGTATCATTCATACCGTATTGCTAGAGACTTTTCATTTTTTATACAAAATGGCGTAACGCTTAATACAATTATTGAAATTTACATGTTACAAACTAAAGATGACTTTTTAAAATATATTGGTCTCTCAATCAATAATGCTATGAGAAAAGGGGAAACATTTCCTAATGCAATAAAACAATTAGGATGTTTCGACGAGCATTTAATTCATTATATTAAACACGGCGAAAACAAATCTAAATTAGATCTGGAATTGCATTATTTTAGCGTATTCATGTTAGATAAATTAGAAAAGACTTTTGTTAAACATTTGAAATGGATACAACCTATTGTATTTGGGATTTTAGCATTACTAATTGTAACACTGTACTTAATTATTATTTTGCCGATGCTACAAATGGTTGAAGGCATAAAATGAAAGGATGTTATAAATGAAAAAGTTTAAATTGCTATGTAAAAAAGAAGGGTTTACTTTAATCGAGATGTTGATAGTGCTTTTGATTATAAGCATTTTGTTAATCATCATCATACCTAATATTAGCAAACAATCTGAAACTGTTAAAAGCACTGGATGTCAAGCACAAATTAAAATGGTAGCTGGACAAGTAGAAGCATATACGTTAAAGCATGATGCTAAACCGAACTCAGTTAATGATTTAGTAAGTGATGGGTATATAAATGAAAAGCAATTAACGTGTAAATCAGGTGAGAGCATTACATTACAAAATGGAGAAGTCGTTGCAAATTAATTGAGAATAAGGGATTTACGCTCATCGAGATGATCATTGTAATTTCAATACTAAGTTTGATTTTTATGGTTACGATGTCTTTATCGATTAGTTCAGTAGATAAAATAGGATTAACAAGTGGTATAAAAGACTTTGAAACTAAGTTAGAGTATTTAGAAACAAAATCTCTTGCAACTAAAAGGCCGATATTAGTTTGGTTTAAACCTAATTCAGAAAAAATTTATTATCAATTAGAGAAAGATAACATTCAAACACTCAATCTATATAAAGGCAATATATCTAAAGACAATAAATTTACTACTTTAGTATTTGATGGAGAAGGAAATATTAATCAGTTTGGTACATTGAAAATGAATTTTAGCAACAAAAAATATAACGTTGTTTTTCGTATAGAGAAGGGAAGATATAGAATTGTCGAAGAACAATAAAGGTTATGTTTTTATCGATTTTATGCTTTCAATTTTCATTATTATTTTATTAAGTGGGACGTTATTACCTTTAGTGACTACTTTAAATAAAAATATTGAAAAAGAGCATAGCAAAATTAAGCTTTATCAAATCTTGTACCAAACGCTTCAATCCTCAAATCACGAATTTAAATATGATGTAAGCAGATATAAATATATCAATTTTAATAATCAAATTTGTTTGGAAGATGAAAAGAAAAATGAAAAAGTTTGTATCAAAAAATAACGCTGGATTTACGATGATAGAGATGTTGTTATCTTTGTCATTTTTACTTATTATACTTGCACTTATACCTTTGTTAATTAAAAGTATATATGTGTTTAAAGATAATGCATTGGATCATACGAACTATGAATTAATCATGTTTCGTAAAGATTTATCTGAAGAAATAAAAGATACTAACATCGTGATTGATAATGCTCATCACAAAATGAAATTTATACACAATGGCAATTCAAAAGAATATACATTGTTAAACGCCAAAATATATAAAAGTATTAATGGAAAAGGGAATATTACGTTATTAAATAATGTCGAACTCTTCAATATACAACAAGTTAATCAAAATACATTTAAGGTAGATATAACCATTAGGAAGGGAGATAACAAAATTCATGAAGAAATTTTTATCTAATGAGCATGGGTTTTTATTACCATTTCTACTAGGTATTTTGTTTATCTATTCCGCTTTTTTATCGTTTTACCTAGTTCAATATAGTTATAAGTTAAATATTTATCACAATCTAGAGCAATACTATCAACAAGAAATAAAAATAATGATAAATAAAGAATATTAGTCTTTTTATTTTCTGAATAATGAGATAGAATAAAGTTTAAGTTGAAATGTGACAGCTAAGGAGTAGATTTAATGTCGATAGTGTTAGTTGGTTTTATGGGTGTTGGAAAAACAACAATCGGTAACTTGTTAAGTGAACATTATGACAAACCTTTAGTAGATATAGATACTTATATCGTTGAAACAATACAATTACCAATCCCTCAAATTTTTGAAAAGTATGGTGAAGCATATTTTAGAGATTTAGAGTATCAAGCCCTTCAAAAATGGATTGATAAAGACGTTGTTATTTCAACTGGTGGTGGTATTATAGAATCTGAATTATCGAAAGATATATTGAAAGGTAATGTGAATACATTCTGGTTAAAATGTGATATTGAAATATTATTTAATAGAATTAATCATGATCATAATAGACCGAATGCAAGCGGCAGATCTTTAAATGAATTAAAAGCCTTGTATTCAAAACGAGAATTAAGTTATAATGAAATCGCATTCAAGCATATTGATGCAAACAGACCTAAAGAAGTAGTTGCTAGTGAGATTATTGAATCTCTATAAGCTTATATATTTGCGAATGATCAAAGTTAGAGAGAATGAATGTAATATTCATCGCCGAAGGAGCAAACCATATTTGAGTGAATCTCTCAGGCAAAAGGATAACTTTGTGACGCATTCCTGAAGAGTACTTCAACAGGGTAGCGAAAGCTACCCTGTTTTTTTATTATACATATTTAGAAGGGGAGAGTTATGATGACTACAGATTTAAAGAAAACACCTTTATATCAAACGTATATTGATCAAGGAGCAAAAGTTATTGATTTTTCTGGCTGGGCTTTACCAGTGCAATTCTCAAGTATTAAAGAGGAACATAATGCTGTTAGATCAAAAGTTGGTATTTTCGATGTAAGCCATATGGGTGAAATTATCGTTTCTGGAGAAGAAGCGGATCAATTTATTCAATATGCTTTAACAAATGATTCGTCTACATTAACAGACTCTAAAGCTCAATATACTATGCTTTGTAACGATAAGGGCGGCGTGATTGATGATTTAGTTGTTTACAAGTTGGAAGAATCGGTTTATTTCTTAGTTGTTAACGCTGGTAATACAGATATAGATTTTGAATGGTTACAAAATATTCAAGGATTTAATGTAAACAATGAAAATAAATCTTCAGAATATGGACAATTAGCTATTCAAGGGCCAGAAGCTCGTGATTTAGTGCAAAAATTAGTGAACATAGACGTTACTGAAATGAAGATGTTTGAGTTTCAACAAAATGTTAGTTTATTCGGGAAAGAAGTTATATTGTCGCAATCAGGTTACACAGGTGAAGATGGTTTTGAAGTATATTGCAAATCTGGAGATACTAAAGAAATATGGGATGGCTTCATCAAGGAAGGTGTTGAACCTTGTGGCTTAGGAGCACGTGATACGCTTAGATTAGAAGCGGCTTTACCATTACATGGTCAAGATTTGTCAGAACAAATCACGCCATATGAAGCAGGGGTAGGTTTTGCAGTTAAACCTTTAATTGAAGCAGACTTTATTGGTAAATCAGTACTTAAAGAGCAAAAAGAAAATGGTGCAACTAGAAAATCAATTGGTATAGAAATGATTGATAAAGGTATACCTAGAACTGATTATGAAATTTTAGATATTGATGGTCATGAAATTGGGTATATCACTTCAGGAACACAATCACCATCAACTGGTAAATCAATCGCAATGGGATTGATTAACAAAGAATCTTTTGAACTAGATAAAGAAATTCTAATTCAAGTAAGAAAAAGACAAGTAAAAGCTAAAATTGTAAAAAAATCATCATTTAAATCATAGGAGTGAATAAAATGGGTCACCGCTATATACCTTTAACTGAAAAAGATAAGTCAGAAATGTTAGATGTAATCGGTATTAAATCAGTAGATGAATTATTTACTGATATACCTGAATCAGTAAGATTTAACAATCCACTAAATATTAAAGAGAAAAAATCAGAAACAGCTTTATTACGAGAATTATCACAAATTGCTAATAAAAATATAACGAGTGAAACACATGCATCATTTTTGGGAGCTGGTGTTTATGATCACTATATTCCAACAGTAGTAGACCATGTCATTTCTCGTTCAGAATTTTATACTGCATATACACCGTACCAACCTGAAATTTCACAAGGTGAATTACAAGCTATTTTCGAATTTCAAACTTTAATTTGTGAATTAACCGGTATGGATGTAGCTAACTCTTCAATGTATGACGGAGGAACTGCTTTTGCTGAGGCTGCTGTACTTGCAGCAGGTCACACTAAAAAGAAAAAAGTAATCGTTTCTAAGTCAGTACATTATCAATCTATTGAAGTTCTTAAAACATATACGAAAGCTCAAGATATTGAAGTAATCGAAGTTGATTTAGACGGTACAGTAACAGATTTAGATAAATTAAAAGAAGTTATCGATGATGATACTGCAGCTGTATGCGTTCAATATCCTAATTTCTTTGGTTCACTGGAAGATTTAGAAGCTATTAAACAATTAATCGAAGACAAAAAAGCATTATTTATTGTTTCGAGTAATCCGTTATCTCTAGGTCTCATTACACCTCCGGGAGAATTTGGTGCAGATATCGTTGTTGGAGATGCACAAGTATTCGGTATCCCAGCACAATACGGTGGCCCACATTGTGGTTACTTTGCATCAACTAAAAAATTGATGCGTAAATTACCTGGACGTTTAGTAGGTCAAACACAAGATGAAGATGGTAATAGAGGTTTTGTATTAACATTACAAGCACGTGAACAACATATTAGAAGAGATAAAGCTACATCTAACATTTGTTCTAACCAAGCGTTAAATGCTTTAGCAGCTTCAGTATGTATGAGTGCGTTAGGTAAAAATGGCGTATACGAAATGGCTAAACTTAACATGGAAAACACAACATACATGAAGCAACAAATGAAAGAAGCGGGATTTGAAGTATTAGATGGTATTTCATTTAATGAATTTGTTGTTAAGTTTAACAAACCTATAAAAGAAATAAATAAAGATTTACTTGAAGAAGGCATAATAGGTGGATTTGATTTAGGATTTATGAATGATGATTTTGAAAATCATATGTTAATTGCAGTGACTGAACTTAGAACTAAAGAAGAAATTGATACATTTATCCAAAAAGTAGGTGAATATAGTGCGTAAACCATCAAGTGAATTAATTTTTGAAAGATCTAGAAAAGACAGATTTGCATTTTCATTACCTGAAAAAGAAGTTGAAACACAAAATGTTCAAGATATACTAGGTGATAAATTTACGAGAAAACAAAAAGCTGAATTACCAGAAGTCAGTGAACTTGATTTAATGAGACACTATACAGAGTTGTCGAATAAAAATCATGGTGTAGACACTGGATTTTATCCTTTAGGTTCATGTACGATGAAATACAATCCTAAAATAAATGAAAAAGTTGCCAGAATGTCTGGTTTTGCAAATGCTCATCCGTTACAAGATGTTTCTACTGTACAAGGGTCGTTAGAAATTATTTATGATTTACAAGAACACTTAAAAGAAATAACAGGTATGGATGAAGTGACATTGCAACCTGCAGCAGGCGCACATGGCGAGTGGACTGCGTTATTAATGATTAAAGCGTTCCATGAAGCAAATGGCGATTTTAATAGAACAAAAGTAATTGTACCTGATTCAGCTCACGGTACGAATCCAGCATCTGCTAAAGTAGCTGGTTTTGACACTGTTACAGTTAAATCTAACGAAAAAGGTTTAGTAGATATAGAAGATTTAAAACGTGTAGTCGGTGAAGACACAGCTGCAATCATGTTAACAAACCCTAACACTTTAGGTTTATTTGAAGAAGATATTTTAGAAATTAGAGAAATTGTCCACCAAGCTGGCGGTAAACTGTACTATGATGGTGCAAACCTTAATGCGATAATGAGCAAAGTAAGACCAGGAGATATGGGCTTTGATGCAGTTCATTTAAACTTGCACAAAACTTTCACTGGACCACATGGTGGAGGCGGACCTGGTTCAGGACCAGTTGGTGTTAAAGAAGATTTAATTCCGTATTTACCTAAGCCAACAGTTGTAAAAGAAAATGATAGCTATAAATTTGAGCATGATATGCCGAATTCAATAGGTCGAGTTAAGCCATTCTTTGGTAATTTCGGTATTTATTTAAGAGCTTACACTTACATTAGAACAATGGGACCTGATGGATTAAAAGCTGTTTCCGAAACAGCAGTTTTAAATGCGAACTACATGTTGAGAAGATTACAAGATCATTTTGAAACGCCATATACACAACATTGTAAACATGAATTTGTTATAAGTGGTTCAAGACAGAAAAAACTAGGTGTTAGAACATTGGACATTGCGAAACGTCTATTAGACTTTAATTTCCATCCACCTACAATTTACTTCCCTATAAACGTGGAAGAGTGCATGATGATTGAACCTACTGAAACCGAATCTAAAGAAACATTAGATGCTTTCTGTGATACATTAATTCAAATTGCTAAAGAAGCGGAAGACAACCCTGAAATCGTATTAGATGCACCACATACTACGGTTATCGGACGTTTAGATGAAACGCAAGCAGCAAGAAAACCAGTTTTAAAATTCGAATTATTAAAAGAAGAAAAAAATTAATTGTAAAATAAAAATATCTCTTCACTAGGCTTATAACCTAATGAAGAGATATTTTGTTTTGAAAACGAGTATTTATGTACCATAATCTTTTGGAATTATTTAGACTTAACTTTACCAGTCCATTTTTTATATCCACCTTTTAACATGTACAAGTCTTTATAACCTTTTTTCTTCATCATTCTTGCTGCTCTAGAACTTGCTACACCATTCGCATCACAAAAATAAATAGGTTGGTCTTTACGTAACCCTTGATATCTAGTGCGAAATACACTCATCGGTATATTTCTAGCTCCGATGATATGACCATAGTCAAAATCAGCTTTTTCACGTAAGTCGATGACTTGCGCCTTTCTTAATCCCTTGTGAAACTCATTTTGATCTAGTTCTTTAACTGCGCGCTTGTTCAATGAATAGTTAATTGCCATATAAATAATAAGCAAGACTACGACTATGAGCGCGATGTACCAATAATTCATGGTCTGATTCCTCCCAATTCAAGTCGATACTCCTATTATAAGATTTCTCGTGAGATTTATCAAAATATTTTTGCTAAAATAGACAAGTATATAGAATTAATTGAATAGGAGTTTTAAATGTGAGAGAAACTTGGCACTTTATAAACACGAAATCAAACGATCCATATTACAATATGGCAGTAGATGAAGCACTTATGAATTTTGTTAGCAGAGGTGAAATAGACCCTGTAATTAGATTTTACACGTGGAACCCAGCTACACTATCAATAGGGTATTTTCAAAAGCTAACAAAAGAAATTGATATTGAAAAAGTTAAAGAAAAAGGATATGGACTTGTTAGACGCGCGACTGGTGGTAGAGGCGTGTTACATGACAAAGAACTAACATATAGCGTCATAGTACCAGAATCACATCCTAACATGCCTAAAACGGTTACTGAAGCATATCGCGTTATATCAGAAGGTTTATTAGAAGGATTTAAAACATTAGGCTTTGATGCTTATTTTTCAATCCCTAAAACAAAAGAAGCTAGAGACAAATTAAAGACACCTCGAAGCTCAGTATGTTTTGATGCACCAAGTTGGTATGAACTTGTAGTGGAAGATAGAAAAATAGCAGGAAGTGCTCAAACAAGACAAAAAGGAGTAATCTTGCAACATGGTTCGATTTTACAAGATATTGATGTAGATGAACTGTTTGATATGTTTATATATAGAAATGACAGATTAAAAGATAAAATGAAAGCAGCTTTCATTGATAAAGCGGTCGCAATAAATGATTTGTCTGATAGACATATTACATTAGAAGAAATGGAAACAGCATTTTATGAAGGTTTTAAAAAGGGATTAGATATTGAATATAAGCCCTTAATCTTTACAGAAGCGCAACTTACTGAAATTAAAGAGATAGAAGAAAAATATAAATCAGAAGAATGGACATATAGAAAATAAAGGATTCTGAGACATAGTTACCTAGATTTCACTTAGGTTTGTCCTCACGATTTTGTAAAGTGCTGACGCCTGAGGG
>CABFOD010000042.1_pt1 | contig 20603 bp, 16 predicted proteins | sample 3521941 | NCBI WGS metagenome assembly CABFOD01 (sample SAMEA5312449, study PRJEB27640) | indoor metagenome | biome: indoor environment; feature: uncontrolled; material: polymer tiles stone | place: Germany | collected 2014-07-07
AAGAAAATGAGGGATGGAATATAAACTCTCAACTAGCTATTTTAAGAACAAATAAATCAGAGATTTCAGGAATGTTTTTAATACAATATTTATTAGGTAGTAAAGGTCAAAAAGAAATTTCTTCTAGAAATACAGGGACTGCTTTAAAACAGTTACCTATTAAGCAATTAAAAGATATTCCAGTTCCAGTCCCAACTTTATTAGAACAACAGAAAATTGGAAACTTCTTTAAAGAGTTAGACAGTACTATCGCTCTTCTTCAGAAAGAAGTAGAAATGAATAAACAGATTAAAAAAGGATTCTTACAAAAATTATTTCCAAAAGAATAATAAAATGTAAGTGTGCTAATACCCTTCTTCAGCGTGAGTAAAAAATTGATAATAGGAGGTCATTTTGATGTTAGAAGAGATAAAAAAAGATGAGCTATTCCATATTTACTACAAGCGTTGGATTACCATTTACAAAGAAGGTGCTATACGGAAGGTAACTATGTCGAAATATTTAATGACTCATCAATGGTTAATCAAACTAGCACCTAAATTGAAACTTTGTGATCTTTCCAGAATTACTTATCAACAATTACTGAATGACTATGCAGAAGAGCATGAAAAACAGACTACTATGGATTTTCATCATCAATTAAAAGGTGCAATCTTAGATGCTGTTGATGAAGGTTATATTGAACGAGATCCTACTCGCAAAGCAATAATCAAAGGTAAAACGCCAAAGTCAAAGAAAACCAAGTATTTAAATCAGTTTGAACTTCATACAATGCTTAAACATTTGAAACTCGGTAATGAGATCAATTGGGATTGGTTTATATTGCTTATTGCAAAGACTGGGATTAGATTTTCTGAAGCTTTAGCTGTGACACCAAATGATTTTGATTTCCCACATCAGTCCTTAAATATTAATAAGACTTGGGATTATAAAGATAGTGGAGGGTTTCTTCCTACTAAAAATCAATCTTCAGTCAGAAAAGTAAAACTTGATTGGCAGACTGTAATTCAGTTTTCTGAACTCGTAAAAGATTTACCTGAAGATAAACCTATATTCGTCAAAGGAAAAGATAAAATTTATAACTCCACTGTGAATAGTCGACTCACATACTTATGTAAAAAATCAAACATCCCAGAAATATCAATTCATGGTTTACGCCACACGCATGCATCTCTCCTTTTATTTGCAGGTGTATCTATTGCGAGTGTAGCAAGACGACTTGGTCATGCGAGTATGACAACAACACAAAAAACATATCTTCATGTTATTCAAGAATTAGAAAATCAAGATGTTGACTTAATCATGCGCTCAATTTCAAGTTTAAGTTAAAAATTAATAACTCACGTTGATGAAAATATAAATGAGAGGATGGATAAATAATATCCAATCCTCTCTTCTTATCTTAATTCATTATCCAGCGGTATAATATCTTTGTTTAATACGTCATACCAATTTTCTTTCATTTGTTGTTTATATTTAAACGGATTTGAATTGTTATTTTCTTTCTTGTATTCTAAGAAGTCAGCTTTCTCCATAATTGAAGTTAAATATGGTATATCCGTTGATTCTGCAACATATTGAATCGCAGATGTGTGTAATTCATACTCTCCTAGTTTCCACTCGTTCGCAAAGTCACTGATTATCTGATTTTTTGTATCCGAAAAATGCTTTCTTTTTAAACTAAAGATATCATTGTATTGTTCTTCGGGGTTATTATCAATTTGATCTAATATCTTTTGATAAACTTCTTTAACGACTTCAGATTTATTTAATTTCTTCAAAGCACTTTCAATTTCTTGTCTTACATTTGTATTATTTGCACGATAATTTCCTAATAATTGATCAATGTAAGCAGAATCAATATTATAAATTTTATTATTACCATCTGAGAAAAATTCTATGTCACTGATATCAAGTTCAGGACCTGGTCCCGTTCCCACTGTTGCTTTTATGATGGCTTTAATATTTTCATAGTTACCACGATTATTTTCAATAACATCCATTTTCTCTTTTAGTGCTTTTTTCGTCTCAATATCGTCATTAAATTCATCATATGTTATTAAAGCTTCAAATGATTTTAATGTCTTTTGATAAGATTTAACGTATTCAATCTGAATATCCTTATCGGTATGTTCATTTATTTCATTATTACTATTAATGATGTGATTAAACTCTTTAAAGCTATTTTCAAACTTTTTCTTTGATTCTTTATATGTTGGATATATTAAATTTGTAGCATTATCTTCGTTAGAGTATAGCTTCGTCGCATTTTCAACATTTCTTTCCATTGTAGCTGGCTTTCTAAAAGTGACGATTAATCCTTTATCCTTGCCTTTAAATGTTCTGTTTGTTCTTGAGAACGCTTGTATTAATCCTGCATACTCTAAGTTTCTATCCACAAATAAAGTCTGCATGATTGGTGCATCAAAGCCTGTTAATAATCTATCTACTACGATAACTAAATCAATTTGTTTCCCGAACTCTTTAAACTCCGCTTTTTTCCTAGCTAGACGATTATTAATATCGCCATTGTAGCGTTCAATACCATCTAATGCCCAGGAAGTTCCGTAATATTCATTATAGTCATTTAAGATTGCTTTCATCTCATCTTGACTCTCTTTAGCTTTCTCATCATTTTCATCTAACGAATACGTGATTGCAATTCTTGGGAAATCAGGGTCTTCTATCGTTCTTCCCTTCCTTAATGGATGCTTTTTGAACCTAGTTTCCATCCAGTTTTCATCGCTTTTCATCTCTTTGATTGCTTTATAGTACCTTTTCGCCATATCAATTGATGAAGTCGTTAAAATCGCAGATTTTGTAGGTTTTCCATTCCTAAAATCAAATTTAGTGTAAGCATTATCTGGTCTAAATATTTTATCTATTACTGAATTGATATGACTATCTGACTCATATACAGAAGCATCTAAATACGTTTCTTTCTCAACTTCAGACATCTCGTCAATTTTGTCATTGATTCGTTCTGGATAAGCTGCAATGTTACTATCATTCATAACAATTGTATCGTATATTCTGTTATATAGCGTATTAGGGACTATAGTATTTTCATGTTCAACTTGAAAACCTAGAACAGATCCATCTTCTAATGCATTTTTTATTGTATATGTATGTAGTACAGGGCCGTATTGATCAAATGTAGTTCTGGCAAGTTTACCATTAGCTTGCTTTTTATTCACCTCAAATATAGGTGTTCCAGTAAAGCCGAACCAAGTTGAATTAGGAAAGAAGTTTTTTACATGTTCCATATTTTCTGATGAAACAGCTCTATGACACTCATCTACAATGAATACTACATGCTGCCCTGATAATTTATCAAAGCGTGTAGATCCCTTCTTGTTCTCCACCTTCTCTGCCCATTTAAGAGCTGAATCCAACTTTTGTCTCGTAGTGACAATAACAACATTTGAGTTTGAATCTGATAATAGTTCTCTCGTTAATTCTTTTGTATCGCCGGTTCCAACAATTAAACTATTAGACTTTCCATCTCCACTAGTTATACCTGTATTAAATTCTGAAGCAAACTTTGTAAACTCAGATGTAGTCTGACTATCGAGGTCTTTACGGTCAATCAGCATTATAGTTCTGTCTACACCTGGACGTTTTGCTAGCAACTTCGTTGCTACAAATGACGTCAGAGTTTTCCCTGAACCCGTTGCATGCCAAATATGACCTGATTCATGTTTACTTGTCGATTCTACTAATGCTTCAATTGCGTGAATTTGATAAGGATGAAGCACCATCAACACTTTATTATCTTGGTCTTCACTTACAATCGTATAATCAGCAATAAGTCGGTGTGCATCCGGGATATTTAAAGATTGCTTACAGAATTCATATAAATTCTCAACCTTTTTATTATCCTTTGTTCTCCATGAGAATAAATATTTCTTATCCATAAACTGTGGCAATGCATTTGCAAAATATCTTGTAGTCTGCAAATTAGAAACAACGAATAATTGTAAGGTTGCGTATATATTATTTCTGAATAAACCCTCTTCTGCGTATTTCTTAATTTGATTAAAAGCTTGATAAATACCATCTTTAGCGTTAGACTTCTTCAGTTCAATTTGAACGATAGGCAATCCATTTATCAATAACGTCACATCAAAACGGCGATTTCTACCACCGTCTTCTGAACTCTGTGTCGCAATTTGATGGACAATTTCATAACTAGAAATTCCACCACCAATATCAAGATTTGAATATAAAATTAGAGAAACTTCACCTAAAGAAATATCATCTCGATCAATTGTTATACGAGCTATACCGTTCTCACCTTTCAACCATTTCGCCGCATCAAAAGGAGTTTGTGTATTATGAAGCAATTCAGTTTTAATCTTTTCAAACTCATTATCTGTAATTGGATAATCTCCTAATTCAGAAACATTGTTTCGAGATATCTTTTCACGAAGATTATTCCATAAATCAGCCTCAGACTTTAAATCCTCACGGAATGTCCACTGATTATAACCCTCGCCCATAACTTTGATGAGTTCACGTTCAATATCTAACTCATCTTCAAATGCTAGAAAATCCATAGACTACTCTCCTTTCGGAAATAATTTTTGAAGGAAACCTTTTTTAAGTTTTTTTGATGTATTAATTTCTTTATTTATTACTTGCAGTTCTTCATCAATTTTTCTAATTAAAGCACCAATTTTTTGTTGTTCTTTTAATGTTGGTATTAGTATAGATTGACGAAGAAAGTGTTTCTCATCTAACTTGTTAGATGAGTTTCCTGAAGAAGTAATTGACTTGCTAAAAATAGGAGACATAATACTTTCAATTTGTATCGCATATTTCCAATAATTCAAATCATATGTAGAACGATGTCTATATATTGGAAACAATTCTGATACAACACCATCACCAATATCATTAGCTACAAATCTCCCGAATTTATACTCTGAATTAGGATGTCCTTCAAATGCTATGTCACCCTTTCTCATAACATATGTTCGAGTATCTATGTTATTTGTAATAACTTTCTCTTCATCTTGATAATACATCTTTGCAACTGATATCCAATCTTTTTTTGTAAATTTACCATCATTTCTTTCATTTACTTTAAAAAATTCTTCTCCTAATAGTTTGTTTCCCCATTTATCAATGAATTGATTGAAATTAATTGTTGGCCTACCGTTGTTTTTAGGTATTAGCGTTTTTTTAATTGCTTCTTTTTTAAATTCTAATAACAATTCATACTCACGCTGAAGAAGAGTGATGGTTTGATCAATATTGTTGAAGAATAATCCAATTTCATTTTGTTCTTTTCGTTGAGGTAGATATATTTTATATTCTTTGTATTCATTAGCATTTATTCCTGGTTGACCAGACCTTTGTGAAGTCAATCTAACAAATTTCTCATATGAACTTGTTAATGTATTTTGAAATACAAAATTAACATCGTTATCTATATGTATTCTTGTTCTTATTAAGAACCCAGCAAAATATACTTTCCCATCTTTTTCATCATACTTATAACTTTTACCAACACTTGCACCAGTTCTAGCTAAAAGAATATCATTATTTTTTAATAAATAATGATTATTACCTTTAAGTTCAATGTCAGGTGAAGTTAAATTGTTAGTTTTGAATAATCTAGTTTCATCATCAATATCGGTTATCCTTATGTATTTATTAGTTCCATCATATTCTTTTGAAGCTGCATTTAAACCATACTCAAAACTTTCAGCAATATCTCCCAACTCACGCTGTTCCCAAGCGTCAGTAAATCCTTTAAATCTTATATCAGGTACATTACTCATTTTTAAACACCTCTAATGCTGCATCTAGCCACGCTTGATCTTCTTCGTTCGTCGCAGTTAACTGCTGAATAGATTCATACAAACTTTTCTCCAACGTTTTTCTTTCTTCTCTTATCTCTTTAATCTCTTTAGCCACTGCTACCATATCAACCGGTTCTTCTTCTTCAAACGTATCGACATACCTCGGTATATTAAGGTTATAGTCATTCTCTTTTATTTCATCAAATGTTGCTAAATATGCAAATTTATCGATATTTTCTTTGTTTTGATATGCTTCTACAATTTTCGTTACGCTTTCTTTAGACAAGAAATTTTGTGCTTTTTTCTTCTCAAATTCCTGACTTGCATCAATAAAGTACACATCACGATTTGTTCTATTCTTCTTAAGGATAATAACTGTTGTTGGAATACTTGTACCAAAGAACAAGTTAGCTGGTAGTCCAATGATTGCTTCTATTGAACCATCTTCAAGTAACTTCTTACGTATCTCACCTTCAGCAGCTCCACGGAATAATACGCCATGTGGTAATACAATTGCCATTGTTCCCGTATCTTTCAGATGATAGAATCCATGTAAAAGAAAAGCAAAGTCAGCTTTTGTTTTTGGTGCAAGTCTTCCGTATCGGTTAAACCTTGAATCATCTAAGAATGATTTATCTGATGACCACTTTGCAGAATACGGGGGATTCATAACTACACTGTCAAATGTGTAAGGTTCATCTGTCGGCCAGTCACGATCTAAAGTGTCACCATTTCTTAATCTCATATCTTCTGCATCTACGTTATGTAAAATAAGATTCATTTTTGCTAAGTTATATGTTGTAGTGTTTAATTCTTGTCCGTGATATTTAATCAGCGTTTTTTCGTCTAAATAGTTTTTAACATTTAACATCAATGATCCTGATCCCATTGTTGGATCAAATACAGAAAAGATATTTTTATCTTTTTGTCCAATAGTCACGATTTGCGCCATCATATCAGATACCATATGTGGTGTATAGAATTCTCCAGCTTTCTTACCCGCTTCAGATGCAAATTGACTGATAAGATACTCATAAGCATCACCGATAACATCGCCTTCGTGTCCGAGTAAATCAATGTCATTTAACTTCTTGATCACTTCTGTAATAGTGATATTGCGTTGTTGAGGATTAGATCCCAATTTATTTGAATTTAAATCGACATCATCGAATAATCCATTAAACTGTGTGTAGTTACTAGATAACTGTACAAAAGCTTTTTTCAAATCTTCTATCTGAAACACATTACGCTTCGCTTTATCTGTTAACGTATTAAATAAATACTCTGGTTCAATTTCATACCCTAACGTATCAACTAATGTATTTTTCAAATAATCCTTTGTTTCGGAATCATCTAATAAAGATTGATATAACTCCGTTTGCTTTTCTTTAGTATTGTATTTAGATAAATCTTCATAATTTAATTCGACAATTTTTTCTAATAGTTTATCTGATAAATATTTATAGAAGATTAATCCTAATAAATAATTCTTGTACTCTGAAGCATCCATCTTACTTCTTAAGTTATCCGCAGCACTAAATAATGCTTGATTTAATTCTTTACCCATCTTAAAACCTCACCCTATTATAATTTGTCAACATTTTTTGTCTTATATAAAATTCTAAATTAAGTACGGAATAAAGTACATGTTTTTTACTACTTTGAAATTCTAAAATATATATCTTAAAACAAATCTCTATAAAAATTAGATTATCCACATGGCTAATCTCAAATATAAATAGATCAATGAACAATTCATTTACAACTATACTAATAAGATGTTATTACATTTTTAACGAGGATTTCTAACATAGATACACCAAACCCCTTTTCTGGTCGGACAGAAAAGGGGTTTTTTGGTGGGCTTAATCATCTATTTTTTGCTTATCTTTACGAATAAGTCAGGTAAGTAAAGTAAACAACTGTGCAACTACGTATAATTGTATAGATTATTCCAATGAAGTCGTCTAACATTAAATACATCTCATTCCTCGTTCTAACACTATCGGCGTAAAATATTCTCTCCAGTCCATCGTATCACCTCGTCATTATTCTCCCATCAACCATTGTAATGCATTCAATTTCTGTATCCCGTTATAGTTTGCTGTTTGATTAAATTGATCTAGCGTTAATAAATACTTCGGATACTGATCATCAATGGATGCTAATGACCTTAATTCTCGTTTCAAAGTGCTTTCATCTAAAGTTGATAATGCAACTTGATAATATTCAATACTATTATCCGGTGCAATTGCTACAAAGTCGACTTCATACTGATTATTTTCACCAATATACACTTCAAAACCTCTACGCTTAAGTTCTAGATAAATTATATTTTCTAGTATATGTCCATAATCCTGTAGATGATCTCTCAATACTAACTGTCTTAACCCTGTATCAACGGTATAATATTTTGACTGGCTTTCCAATAAGGCTTTTCCTTTAATGTTATATCGCTTTACTTCATACATGATTAAACTATCGAGAATGCCTTTTACATAACGATCAATCGTTTGATGCGCTATTTTATATCCTTTTGAAACTAACGTATTCTTAATTTTATTTACTGTAACTAAACTACCTATTGAAGAGAATAGTGCTGCAATAATTCGTTCTAGTACACCAACATCCTGAATATTCATTCGCTTTACTATATCGTTTAAAACTACCGTTGAATACAATCCTTGTAAATATTCAAAACGTTCTAATGGGTTATCAATTCTAATCGCATATGGAAAACTTGTTTGTATATACGCTTCATACAAATCCGGCAACGAATGATTGCTATCTTTCTGCTTATGCCAGGTCACAAATTCCTTGAAAGACAGAGGTAACATATTAAGTTGAACATATCGCCCCGAAAGTAACGTTGCTAATTCGCTGCTTAAAAAGTACGCATTTGAACCGGTGATATACAAATCGACATTGTCTTTTAACAATAAAGAATCGACTACTTTTTCAAACTGATCAATCATCTGAATCTCATCCAGGAAAATGTAAGTCTTTTCAATTGGGTGAATTTTATCAATTAAATACTGGTATAGCTCCATATAATTCAATAGATGATGATAGGATATATCTTCAAAATTAATCGCAATAATCTGTGACTCGTTCACTCCTTCAAACGATAACTCATCCTGAAACAACTTAAATAAAGTTGATTTGCCAGATCTTCTAACACCAGAAACAACTTTAATAACTTGCTTATCACGATGTCGTCTTAGGAAATTGATATATTCTTCTCTCATTACTAATTCACTCATAAGTTTCACCTCAACTTTAAGCTTTTATATAAATTATATCAAAGTTTCACTTCAACTTTAAACTTTTAGTTATTTTTTATAAAATTTCACTTGGAATTAAAACTTTTAATATATTTTGATTACAGATAAATTTATAGTTCTCCATCTTTTCCGGATAGTCCGAGTATCCGGAAAAGTCTACCCTAAATATCTAAACATCATCACAAAAAAATTCCGGATACGCAATGTATCCGGAATCTTTAAAATCTATTATTAAATTACATCATCCCTGGCATGCCGCCCATACCCATTTCAGGTGCTGGGTTTTCTTCAGGCATTTCTGCTACTACCGCTTCAGTTGTTAAGAACATTGCTGCTACTGATGCTGCATTTTGTAATGCTGATCTTGTAACTTTAGTTGGGTCAACGATTTATTGTAAATAAATTTACAACAACCACTTTTCATATATTCAATATAATTTTATACCATAACAGGTTATTAGTATACCTATTATTTACATATAAATCTTACAAAAGTTTAATTATTATATTAATCTTCGATTAATGAATCAAAGATATTGGTTATTTTCCTCAATAATAAAGTCGTTTTAGAAATCTCGATACTTTCCATTAATGATTTATAATCACCTTTTTCAGAAAAATCATTAATTGTAATGTAAGGTAAGTCTAAAGGGAATTCACTTCTATCAATTCCATATTCTTCTGTTAATTCTGAAATGTACTTACTGTAAAACATTAAGGGCGTGGCATATCCTAGTTTATCTTGACCACTCGGAGGACAATATAAAATATTCTTATTATCACTTAAGCGAAATGATATATTTTTCTCTTTATATATATAAATGTTATGTATATCCTGAGCTAAGGCTTCATCAAAACTTAAAGGAAAAAATATTGATATTAAATAGTTAGAATTCTTTATCAAAGCACATACTTCAATTAAATCCTTATGTGCTTGTAATATTTTATTTTCTTCAATATTTCTATTACTCGTATTCACTTTAAAATATTCTTCAGTAAATTTAATTTGATCACTAATGACTTCTTCAAACTTTTTATTACAAATTGAAGAAATATAATAGCTTAATATATTCAAATCTTTTGCATATTCTGTAGGATTATAGCCTTGAGATATTTTATTAAAAGAAAGTTCAAACCTATCAAGATTATTTTTGATATATTCATGATTTAACTTTATCTTTTGAACATACAACTTTTTAGTTCTTTTCATAGATAAATTATTATCATGATTAAATTTATATACTTGGTATCCCGTAAATATAGTAGCTAAACATGTCGCAATGAGACCAACAACTGAAATAAAAATCGAATTATCCATATAAAATTTATATCCCTTTTAAATTAATTTGATATTACAGTTAATTCCAATGTTCTGGTCTAACCAAATGTTTAGGAATGATTGTATTGTTATTGCCAATTGCTGAATTAACCTGAGATTGAGTAAGGAAAATCGCTCCTTTTAGATTTGTATTACTCAAATCCGCATTTCTAAAGTCCGCTCCTAAGCAATCTGTATTACTTAAATCTGCATTACTAAGATTTGTAGCAATAAACAAAGTCCCTCGAATAGACTGATTTCTAAAATTTTTATTTCTCAATGATTTACCAATATAATCTTGATGCATATATTGGCTCTTTTCATTCCCACGATAATTCATACTAACTTCGGTAAATACATTGCTAACTTTAAACCTCATCATGGTAATATCAAATTTTTTAATTTTATCTATATCTGAGTAAATAATTTCTTCTAATTGGTTTATTAATTTACTTATCTTTGTATCATCAGAATACATTTTACATTCATACAAATAATAGATCATCTCATTAATTTGATGAACAATAGGAAAAATATTATACATTTCACCTTTAATTTCATTATTTTTCCAACTAATATTATTAAAAATATTTTGTGATATATGCTGACCTGCACCGAAACATTCAAAAGTTACGCAACCATTAAAACCATTTTCTCTTAAATCGTTATGAATATTACATAAGTAATCATCATTTAAATTATGACACGGTACTCCACTAGGTTTATCACATGGGAAGTCTGCTGACTTACCATATGGTAGTGCAACACAACATAATGCAAAACATTTACTACAATCTGAAGTATACAGTTCCATTGATTCGCTATTCATATACTACTCCTTATCGGAAATTTTATTCAATTCATACTAAAATAAATGTTTTATCGCAAAATATTATTCATAGTATCACTTATAAATATCTCAATTTATTTTCATTTACATAAAGATTAATTGTATCTAAGAAAGAATTATAATATATTCTAGTTTCCCATTATTTTTTGTAGAATCTCAATTATAGAGAAAATTAATCCTATCAAATCTAAAGACTTTAATAATAGTCCCTTAATATTATTGAATACACTTGTATTAATCTCTTTATACACTACCTTTTCTTTGTTTTTAACATAATATATCATGCCTATGGAGAAAAAAGTAACCGCTAAACTTATTAAAAGAATAAATATTATTTGAAATATCACATTATTTTCATTTGATATAAAGATTGCTGGAACTAAAAATCCAAATCCTAACGGTGTAAAACAATACTTTGTCATTTTATCATTATATAATTGAATGCTAAGAGTAAAAAAACCTAAAGTTAATAGTAATAAACCTATCCAATCCCCTAATCCATTAAATTTAATCAAAGTGAAAATACCACTAAAAAACAAAAAAACATTAATTCCATAACCAACTAATCTTTCATCTATTATATTTTTTTCTTCCATCTTTTCTCCCCTTTTATTAACATTATAACTTATTTCGAATGATTTCTAGATATATAAATCTAAAAGTATACACTTATGTACTACTTTAAAAACTACTAAATAATAAGCAAAAATAGGGCTTCTAATTGCCTAAAAGATAGTCTATAATTAAAAGTATAAAAGATAGTAAACTTTTAGACAAAGGACTGATAAAGATGAAGATAGGATATGCTAGAGTATCGACTATTAACAAACAAGATGAAAGTTTAGAAAAACAAATTCAAATCTTAATTGAAAACGGTGCTGATCCTGATAATATTTACAAAGAAAAAGTTACCGCTACAAGTACAGCACAAAGAATACAGTTACAAGATATGATAAAGCATTCAAGAAAAGGCGATACAATACTTGTAACAAAAATTGACAGATTAGCACGTTCTATAAGTGATCTTAATAAAATCGTATCTGATTTAAATAAAAAAGGTGTATCAGTACAATTCATAAAAGAAAACATGACATTTAGTGCTAATGATAGTAATTCACTCAATACGCTTTTATTCAATATTCTCGGCTCATTTGCACAATTTGAACGTGATCTAATAGTAGAGCGCACAAGTGAAGGTAGAGAACGTGCTAGAAAAGAGGGCAAACATTTAGGACGTAAAGGATCATCAAGCCCTAAAGATATTGAGAAAGCTATTGATTTATACAACAATAGAGATACTAATAAAATGAGTGTTAGCGATATATTGAAAGTAACAAGTGTTAAACGTTCAACTTTTTATCATGAATTAAAGAAAGTACAAACAGAAAATATCTAATTATGAAGTGAGAACAAAAGCAAAGTTAAACCTTTTTTCGTGATCTGATACTTTGCTTTTGTTTCATCTTCATCATTTCTTATGACTTCAATTTATTCATTCAGATGTAAATTTGTTAAAACTGTAGCTAAACGATCCATATCTTTATCAAATGGAACTCTATTCTGCTGAATTTCAAATAACACTTTCGTAATAAAATCGTGTGATGAGGTTGTCATTGTTTAATAATCCTTTCGCATATTATTATTTTTATTGTAATATCTTATATTATTTGAGAAAAGTAAAAACATGTATATTACATTGTCATTTTTATTAAAAAGCTCTTTTAAGATAATCACTGTAATAAAAAATTAATATGAAAAAACACTTATTGAATATGGTTAAAATTCAATAAGTGTTTTCTCTATTTATTCAATAAATTTACAATGAAAATATTATGTATTAATTTTTATATGCGTACATCTTTTCAAGTACTGAGTCATGATTTTCAAGTATCATAAATATCACTTCATTATTTTCAACATTATTCTTATCAATTGATGTTTTATATTATCTGTGTTTGTCTAATTCTGGTGTCAATCTAAATTAAACGCTTGATACGTGAGATTATCCAACGGAAATTTAAAATGGTAAATCTATTAAATCTATTTTTGAGACATATACAGGTAAATTCATCTCTGGTACTTCATATTTAGATAACATATCGTAATGATAATAAATTAAGAGATTACTAGATAAAGTCTTACTTAATTCTGCATAGACACTATTATTATAAACTTTTCTAATTTCTTCATATGATTTACCAATCCGAGCCTTATTATTTCTTTTCTTTAATGATTCATCTAATATTTTATTTTCATACTCCTCTTTCTTATTTTCAATACAATTAACCACATGATCTAATCTAGCATGTCGATATTCATTAATAAGAATATCTTTACCCTTTTTAAAATATGTTTTAATTTTTACATTCTTTTTTTTATCTAAAAAATCTTTTAAATTACTTTTCGTAAAACTTTTAGTAATTGTAAAGGCTTCATAAACGTATTCAAATCTTCTACTACTTTCGTCTGTTTTCAATCCATCTTTCAAACACATTGTTAATGCTTCTTTGTATTCTTTATGCGTATACAAGTCATAAGCTAATAAACTTTCAAGTCCTAATTTCTCTTTTAATTCTAATTCTAATCTGATTAATTCTTGTTTCTCTTTATCTGTTAATTCTACTATTCTTGTATACTCGACATATTTACTTTTTTCTTTGTCATATACTTCATAAATTCCAACACCGTACATTGAAGTATAAAGTTTAATCATATTTTCTTTATTTAGGTTTTCTAATACTGATCTAAGTCTATGTTTTAATGCTTGTAATGTTCTTTTATTGTACGTTTTATATAAATTTAATACTTCATTATCAGTTAAATCATTATTTATAGGTATGTTATTTGAACCTGTAAACATTCTTTCGCAACTTTGAGGTAAAACATTTCTCTTTAATAAACTTAATACAAATTTATTTCTTTTTGACTTATCCTTTTCATCTTTTTCATAAATTGATTTATAAAATTCATTCATATCTGCAATTTGTTGTTTATTAATAAAACCGAAAAATTCAAGCCAATTATTGAGCGTTCTTGCTTGTATGTCAATTGAAATTTCTTCAAGTAATAATAATAACAATGCTTTAAATATTTGCGTTAATTCTGATGCTTTTTTACCTCTAGTTTCTTCAAAATCAATAGGTGTACCATCTTCATTAAATAAATTACCAAAAAGGTAATCTTTACTGTTTCCTTTCTGTGATTTTACTTTATTGAAATCTTCAAATATTCTTTCAAGCATTCTTTCAATTTGTTTTACTTCTGATCCACCTAATCTTCCGTTTCTTTTATCAAACATTTCTTTATCAATCTGATAGACTTCTTTCGAATTTACTTGTTGGCCTTCCCAACTTTTTATCTTATCTAAATCAAGTAAAACTTTTCGATAGTTATTTTCTTTCTTTTTACGTTTGTCTAATTTGTTCGTAGATGTTAATTGTAATTCATATGTATTAGTCATATAGCAACCCCTTATATTTTTAATTTAATAATGCAAATTACTTAATTACAAAGGTTAAAAAGTCGCGTCAAGTATTACAAATATATATAATATTAAATAATATGAAATAGTTGACACAACTAAAACAATTGATATTATGTGGTTATTAACCATTTTTATTAATTATATCATTAGGTTGATTTTTTTAAATATTATTTTGCTTAAAAGCATCATATACTTTAAGAAAAAACTTATTGAAGTAAACAGTTCACTTAATTTATATTGTTTATTAAAACTTGTCAAACGTATGATTGTATATCAGTTAAACAATTCTACTTATATTTATGAGACTGAAAATCCAATTCTACCCTCCCGTACCATGTACAAAAAGCCTTTTTATTCTTGTTAATCTATTCTAATCAATCTCGCAATGCCCCTCTTAATACAAAAACTTTACTAATATGATCCGCTTCTATTCTTTTTAATCTCTAGCACCTGACCTAGCTTCAATAACACTCATAGAATACCTCTAATTCTCTCATATTTAATCTAGTAGCTTACTCCATTGCTAAAATAATAATTATGTTCATATAGGACTAGTAACAATGGTCAAATGACCTTTTTCATCTTAAATATTATAAAAGCTGAAATGAATATTTTCCCCTAGTTTAACTAGACTATTTCATCAAATCGCTAAAATTCACCCTATATTTCCGGTAATGCAATGCTTAAAGAATAATGAATAGAAGCGGATTTACTAGTGGTTTAGCTTTTCTGTATATGTTAACTATGATTAATATTTTATTAAATTACGTGAAATTTCAATTTGAAAGTACCGAATGTACTAGGATATTTAAATTGTTGATTTTCTACAAATGCATACGATATTATGACAGTTAATATTTTCTCAGCAGTTTAGTTTTCATACAATTTACATCCATTTTGTACATATTTCAAAAAATTAAATAACAAATATCAAAAATTGAAATCTTAAATACTAAACTTCGAAAATCAAATTTTTAAATGCAAAATATCGGAAAATAAATAATCAATAAAAGAACAATTTTATTTTGATTAAACGCTATATATTTAATTTATTTAACGGATTAAATTCATCATTTTGTTTTCTTAATTCGTTTCCCCACATAGCAACATATCTCATTGTTACATTGATATTCTTATGTCTCATCATTTTTTGTATAGCAAAGGCACTCATTCCACTCATAGCAAGTCTATGACAAAATGTGTGTCTGAATGTATGACAACTTACTCTTACTTCTTTGAAATTCATTTTCTCTTTTAACCCTCTCATAATCATATGAATTCCATTTTGAGTTATTTGCTTTCCATACCTATCTGTAATGACATATTGTATATCATCTTTAAAATAAGACTTCAAGAACATATAATATGAAGATAATTCTTTTTTTAGTTTTTCAGTTATTACAATACTCTCAACTGATCTATTCTTTCCAAACACTTTGATTAAATTATTTTCAAAGTCAACATCTTTCCATTTTAAATTTACTACTTCTGTACGTCTAATGCCTGTTCCTAACAATAGTACTATGAGCATATAATCTCTTGATGCAAATAACCTTTTATCACGTGTCTTTAATCTACGATAATAGCCAAGCATTTGATATATTTGTTCATCTGTAAACACTTCTATTCTTGTATCTTCTTTTTGCAACTTTAATTTCTTTGCAGGACTTTTACTAATGTACTCTGATTCAATACAATAGTTAAACAATGCTCTTATTCTTTGAATCCTCGTATTTATCGTAGAAGGTTTATCTCCTTTACTCATACGATACAATAAATATTGTTTAATATGTATTGTTGTAATATCCTCTATATTAAGAATTTCATTATTAATACAATATTCTTCGAAATCCCCTATTATGAAGCGGTTATTCTTCATATTTGACTGTGTACTATTGTTAAACGCTCTGTCCTCCATAAAATCTAAAACTGCAAACTTTATAAGCATATAAAAACCACCTTTCAATATAATAGAATATCGAAAAGTGGTCGTTGGTTTACTAATTAGTTGAAACTCACACCAGTTCTTAAAATTAAGGTGTAGTTATCAATTACATCATCCCTGGCATGCCGCCCATACCCATTTCTGGTGCTGGGTTTTCTTCAGGCATTTCTGCTACTACCGCTTCAGTTGTTAAGAACATTGCTGCTACTGATGCTGCATTTTGTAATGCTGATCTTGTAACTTTAGTTGGGTCAACGATACCAGCTTCAATCATATTTACCCACTCATCAGTTGCTGCGTTATATCCAACACCTGTTTCAGCGTGTTTAATCTTCTCAACAATTACTGAACCTTCTAGGCCAGCATTAATCGCGATTTGACGAATTGGAGCTTCTAATGCTTTTAATACAATTTTAACACCTGTTGCAACATCACCTGTCGCTTCAACTGCTGCTACTTTGTTGTAGATTGATACAAGTGCTGTACCACCACCTGCAACGATACCTTCTTCAACTGCTGCACGTGTTGAGTTTAATGCATCTTCAATACGTAATTTACGTTCTTTTAATTCTGTTTCAGTTGCAGCACCTACTTTAATCACTGCAACGCCACCTGCTAATTTCGCTAAGCGTTCTTGTAATTTTTCTTTATCAAATTCAGATGTTGTCTCTTCAATTTGTGCTTTTAATTGTCCTACACGTGCGTCGATATTTGATGCATCGCCGCGTCCTTCAACGATTGTTGTATCGTCTTTAGTAACGTGAACTTTCGTTGCATTACCTAACATATCAACTGTTGCATCTTTTAAGTCTAATCCTAAGTCGTCAGTAATTACTTGACCACCTGTAAGGATTGCTAAATCTTCTAACATTGCTTTACGACGGTCACCAAATCCTGGTGCTTTCACAGCAACTGCAGTGAATGTACCACGTAATCTGTTTAATACGATGTTTGTTAATGCATCGCCATCAACATCTTCAGCTACGATTAAGATTGGACGTGATGTTTGAACGATTTGTTCTAATAACGGTAAGATATCCTGGAATGAAGAAATCTTCTTATCTGTAATTAAGATGTATGGATTTTCTAAATCAGCGATCATCTTATCAGAATCTGTCACCATATAAGGTGAAGCATATCCACGATCGAATTGCATACCTTCTACTACTTCTAATTCTGTTTTGAATCCTTTAGATTCTTCGATTGTGATAACACCGTCGTTACCAACTTTCTCCATCGCTTCAGAGATGAATTGACCGATTTCTTCGTCAGCTGCTGAAATTGCTCCAACTTGTGCAATTTCTTCTTTGCTTGATACTTCTTTTGAAATTGCTGCTAATTCTTCTAACGCAACTGCTACCGCTTTATCAATACCTTGGCGGATTCCTACAGGGTTTGCACCACTTGTAACGTTCTTCAATCCTTCTTGGATCATTGCTTGTGCAAGTACTGTTGCTGTAGTAGTACCGTCACCAGCGATTTCGTTTGTTTTGTTTGCAACTTCAGCGACTAATTTTGCACCCATGTTTTCGTATGGATCTTCTAATTCGATTTCTTTTGCGATTGTTACACCATCATTTGTAATTAAAGGTGCTACAAACTTTTTATCTAAAACTACGTTACGACCTTTTGGCCCTAATGTAACTTTAACTGCGTCAGCTAATTTATCTACACCTGCAAGCATTGAGCGTCTTGCATCTTCAGAAAACTTAATTTCTTTAACCATTGTCAAATTCCTCCATTGATTTTATATTATAGAATGTATTTATTATAATTTGATTAATCTTCAATAATCGCGATGATATCTTCTTCTTTTAATACGATATACTTCTCGTCCCCAGCTTTCACTTCAGTACCACCAAATGGTTCATAAACTACACGGTCACCTACAGCTACCTGGATATCAATTTTTTCACCATTCTCAAGGATACGGCCTGTGCCAACTGCAATGACTGTACCTTCGTTTGACTTTTCTTTTGCAGAATCAGTTAAGACGATTCCACTTGCAGTAGTTTGTTCTCTTTCAGTTTTTTCGATTACAACACGATTTCCGTATGGTTTTATCACGATATTTTCCTCCTTGAAAAAATAAATTCATGTTTTTAGCACTCTATACGCTTAAGTGCTAACATAATTTTATAATAATCAAAGAAGGTCAAGATTGCAAATATTTTAATTTGATTTTTAATATTATTTTTAATATTATTTTTTATCAATTCGATTGAGTTTTTATTACTACCAATTTAATGTACAATGTATAAAGTATTTAAATTTGAAGGAGAATTAAAATTTACATGAAACGTATATGGATCAACGTGCTTACTGTCTTAATTTACATCGGCTCACAGTTTTTCGTCTTAATTCCTAATATTTATTTTATGAAACAAGGTTTAAGCGAGTCAGATGCATTCTTAAAATCTATCCCTTATTATGTTGCTTCTTTTATTGTTGCTTCTATTTTAGTCATATTTATCAACACACGTATTAAAAATAAAACGCAGTTAGAACGCCTTCCAAAGTCTGATACATTGGCTACAATCGGCTGGATTGTCGGTGGATTCTTTATCTCACTGTTTGCTCAGATGATCTTCGGTATGATTAATACATATATTTTACATCAGCCACTAGAAAGTCAGAATACTAAAAATATCATGGATATCGCTAAAGCTGCACCAGTATTTATTATATTGATTGCTATCGTTGGTCCAATTCTAGAGGAATTTGTCTTTAGAAAGGTTATTTTCGGTGAACTATATGAAGTGATTAAAGCTCCTCGCTGGCTTGCCTTTACCATCGCAGTATTAATTAGTGGATTTATCTTCTCAGCAGCCCACAATGACTTCGACCATACGTTAATCTATATGGGGATGTCGTTAGTGTTCAGTAGTTTATATGTATTAACGAATCGTATCATTGTACCGATTGCCGCGCATATGTCGATGAATGCTTTTGTCGTGATCATGCAGGTCGTGTTTGCAGACAAAGTACAGGAAGCACAGGAACAATTAAAGCAAACGACACAATTTATTGCTCCAATTATAAAATCATATTTTAATCTATAAAGAAACACCGAGTGGTCGGATTACGTAATAATTTGACCACTCGGTGTTGTTTTATATTTCAAAAATTATGTGAGTGGTCGAAATACCTATTATTTCGACCACTCACTGAATTTCATTACCACAGTTTCTTAACGCCCCATAGACGCTCTTCACAAGCTATAATAATCGTCTTCAACGCTTTAATACGTGCTGCACGTTTATTATTCGCAGGTATAATTACCCATGGTGCATCGTCCGTTGATGTTTTATCAATCATATCCTTACTCGCTTCAAGATATAAATCCCACTTCTCACGATTACGCCAGTCTTCATCAGTAATCTTCCACTGCTTCTCAGGTGTTACTTGTCTTTCTTCAAAGCGCTTTAACTGCTCATCTTTATCTAATACTAAGAAGAATTTTATAACGATTGATCCTTCAATTGTTAAAGCACGTTCAAATTTATTAATTTCATCATACGCACGTTGCCATTCTTCAGTAGATGCAAATCCTTCAACACGCTCTACTAATACACGGCCATACCAGCTTCTATCAAATATTTCGATATGACCAGAACGGGGTACGTCTGTCGCAAAGCGCCATAAGTAATGGTAGCTCAGCTCCGTTTCAGTCGGGGCACTAACCGCATTTACTTCATAACCTGTAGGATCAAGACTTTCACGTACACGTTTAATATTACCGCCTTTACCTGCTGCATCCATGCCCTCATATACAAGCATCATCGGAATTTTCTTTTCATATAATGCATATTGTAATTCACGAATTCTGTTCTGCAACTTCGGTAATAATTCTTTATATTCCGCTTTTGACATATCATCTGAAGTATCATCAAACATATCTGTTGAGAAGTC
>CABFOD010000772.1_pt1 | contig 20553 bp, 22 predicted proteins | sample 3521941 | NCBI WGS metagenome assembly CABFOD01 (sample SAMEA5312449, study PRJEB27640) | indoor metagenome | biome: indoor environment; feature: uncontrolled; material: polymer tiles stone | place: Germany | collected 2014-07-07
GGATTCATCTTTTTAATCTCTTCAATTGAAATTTCATGATCGTGAAGTTCTGAATAAACACCCATCTCACGAATACGTCGTGTGATTAACTGGTTATACTGACTTCCAAAATCAAGAACTAATATAAGTTCCTGTTCAAATGCCATTTCCATAGTTTGTTCTCCTTTTAGTTAAGTTAAGTTTATTATAATGTAATTTGCCGTTAGAAGGTATTCTTACATTGAATAGTTTGGAGATTCTTTCGTAATTTGAACATCATGTGGATGACTTTCGATTAATCCAGCACCTGTCATACGGATAAACATTGCTTCTTCACGTAAAGCTTCTAAATCTTTCGAACCTGTATAACCCATACCACTTCTTAAACCACCTATTAATTGGTAAACAGTATCTTGTAATGCACCTTTATATGCGATACGTCCTTCGATACCTTCCGGTACAAATTTCTTCGCATCTTTATCTTCCTGGAAGTAACGGTCTTTAGAACCTTTTTCCATCGCACCAAGTGATCCCATACCACGATATACTTTGTATTGACGGCCTTGGAAGATTTCAGTATCTCCAGGTGATTCAGTCGTACCTGCAAGTAATGATCCTAACATTACTGCATGACCACCGGCAGCTAATGCTTTCGCGATATCTCCAGAGAATTTAATACCACCATCTGCAATAATTGCTTTACCATGTTTCTTCGCTTCTGTCGCTGCATCATAAATTGCAGTAATCTGTGGTACACCAACACCGGCTACAACACGTGTTGTACAAATTGAACCTGGTCCAATACCAACTTTAACGACATCCGCACCTGCTTCGATTAAAGCACGTGTACCTTCTGCTGTAGCAACGTTACCCGCAATTAATGTTACTTCAGGGAAGTTCTTCTTAAGTTCAGAAACCATCTCTAATACACCTTTAGAATGACCATGTGCTGTATCAATCACTAAAGCATCTGTTCCCGCTTCAACAAGTTTAGTCGCACGTGTAATCGTATCTTTTGCAATACCTACTGCTGCTGCGACTAATAAACGTCCATGCTCATCTTTTGCAGCATTAGGGAATTCAATGACTTTCTCGATATCTTTAATTGTAATTAAACCTGTTAAATGACCTGTTTCATCAACAATCGGTAACTTTTCAATTTTATGTTGTTGTAACAATTTTTCAGCTTGTTCTAACGTTGTTCCTACAGGTGCAGTTACAAGTTTTTCACTTGTCATAACATCTGAAATTTTAATCGAATAATCTTCAATAAAGCGTAAATCACGGTTTGTTAAAATACCTACAAGTTTCATCTCTTCTTCACTATTAACAATTGGCACACCTGAAATACGGTATTTACCCATTAAATGTTCTGCAGCGAATACTTGCTCATCCGGTGTTAAGTAGAATGGATTTGTGATAACGCCATTTTCTGAACGTTTAACCTTTTGAACTTCGTCAGCTTGTTGTTCGATACTCATATTCTTATGAATAACACCAAGACCACCTTGACGCGCCATTGCAATTGCCATCTTTGCTTCTGTAACTGTATCCATTCCAGCAGATAATACTGGAATCTTTAAGTTCAAACGGTCTGATAAAGAAACGCCTAAATCTACAGTGTGTGGTAATACTTCTGAGTGACCTGGCACTAATAATACATCATCAAATGTTAGACCTTCTTTTCGAAACTTGTTTTCCCACATAATTAACTTGACCTCCATATATTTTTAAAATTTTAGTAGTTCTATTATTTCACATTTTCACGTATTTGTTTATCTTTTAATCCGTTAAAAAATAAATTAAGGATAATGGCAGTAAATGTACCAATAACAATTCCATTTTGTGTCAACCATTCATAATCACTGCCAAACTTGCTGAAAGCTTCGGGTACTGTTGTTATGCCTAATCCGATCCCGACAGATACTGCAATAATCAATAGATTATCTTGTCTTGTGAAATCAATAGCACCAAGCATTTTCACACCATATGCCATGACCATACCGAACATGGCAATCATTGCACCACCTAGAACAGATGTCGGAATGATTGTCGCAATTGCACCAAGTTTCGGAATCGATCCACATAACAATAATAAACCGACCATACCATACATAACTTTATTTGATTTCACACCCGATAATGAAACGAGTCCTACGTTTTGTGAATATGCCGTATACGGAAATGCGTTGAAGATAGAACCTAAAACAATCGCAATTCCTTCTGCACGATAACCTTTAGATATATCTTTTCTATCTATTTTTGTTTTTGTTATCTCACTTAGTGCTGAATAAACACCTGTTGATTCAATTAAGCTGACGATTCCTACAATAACAAATAATAAAATTGATCCTAATTCAAATTTAAATCCTGCAAATCTAAATGGTTTCGGTAATTCGAACCAGTTCGATTCATGTAGAGGATTTAAATTTACTAAGCCAAAGAATGAAGCAATTACTGTACCGATGACTAAACCGAGTAATATCGCGATTGAACGAATAAATCCGGTAGATAATCTATGAATAACTAATATAATGATTAAAGTGATTAAACCTAATAAAATATTAAGCGGAGCTCCGTAGTCTTTACTACCTTGTCCACCAGCAAGATTATTCATCGCCACCGGCATTAACGTAATACCGATAATCGTTACAACACTACCTGTTACTACTGGCGGGAATATCTTTACCAGATAGGAAAAGAACGGTGAAATAAGTACGATAATAATCCCTGAAGCAAAGAGTGATCCATAAAGGACATCTATTCCGTGTTTTGAACCTACCATTATCATTGGGGTTACGGCAGTAAAGGTACATCCAAGTACTACAGGTAAGCCAATCCCGATACCTTTATATACTTGTAGGAATGTAGCAACACCACACATAAAGATATCGACAGAAACTAAATATGCCGTTTCTTGCGCACTAAACCCTAATGCATGCCCGACTATGATTGGAACAATAATTGCTCCAGCGTACATTGCGAGCAAATGCTGAATACTTAATAATAAATTTTTCATCTTATTCGCCTACCAATGTCACTTTATTATCATCTAAAGAAGCGATTCTACATAAACTTGTGACACTTAATCCTTTATCTATTAGTCTTTGGTATCCTTTTTGGAAGCTTTTTTCAACTACGATACCAACACCCGCACAACTTGCCCCTGCTTGATTTACTAAATCATATAATCCAAGTGCCGCCTCACCATTTGCTAAGAAATCATCAATGATTAATACTCGATCATTCTCATTTAAAAATTTTTTAGAAATAATAACATGATTTGTTTTATTCTTCGTATACGAATGGATATCCGTCTGATAAACTTCTTCTGTTAAAGTGCTAGGCTGTGCCTTCTTTGCAAATAAACAAGGAACATCAAAATGCAATGCTGCCATAATAGCTGGTGCAATCCCTGATGCTTCAATTGTCAGGATTTTAGTAATGTTCTCATCTTTGTACGTCTCATAGAACGTCTTGCCTATTTCATACATTAGCTGTGCATCAATTTGATGATTCAAGAAGGAATCAACCTTCAGAATTTCTCCATCAATTACTACACCGTCTTCTTTAACTTTTTGCTGTAATAATTCCATAACGACCTCCATAAATTTGATAAAAAAATGTTAAAAGAATATAAAAAAAACTCATCTTAAATAGAATTTAAGATGAGTAATAAGTGTATTTATATGAATAAATATCACTTTTATTACTCATAGTCACATTATTTACGGTAATGTGGTAGAAACGCTAAAGCCATATCCTTTAATTTATATGAGTTATTCTTATTTATAATATTTTATAGATAATATCAAAGTTATACTTAATTAGCAATACTACTTTAAAATGACGCATTATTCAAAATAATCAGTATGCAATATATTAAATAGATTATTTTTTTAATCGCAATTTTTCTGACTCGATGACGGTAAAAGTATGATAATCTCTTATAAACTTAATATTTTTAAAATATTTTTAAAATATTTTTTTATAAAAAAATATGCTTTTCTTCCATATATATGTCACTATTAATTCTCTAAATTTAGAAAAAATTCTTTTTTATTTGTGTTTACCTTTTAAGTTCACGGGTATCTAATTAGCATAACAACAAAACAACAGTCATCAAGCAACGACAATAAAAACAATTTGGAGGTACGATGAAAATGAGAAACTTAGAAACATTTTTAAATGAAGAAAGTTTATTACGTAGAATCGACCAATTAAAAACACAAGGTATTGCAGAGCATGACTTACATGTCATTTCTAAAAACAAATTAGATGGTTCAGCTTTAGATTATACAGATGTACAATTTAAAGATGCTGAAGGTTCTTTCGGTGATAAAGTGGCAGCATTCTTCACTGGAGAAGACCCACAACATCGAGTGTTTGACAAATTAGAATTAAGTGAATCAGAGCGTGTCGAGTATGATAATGCTGTAGACAGCGGAAAAATTCTACTTTATGTAGATAATGATGCTTACGCTACTGATGAAGGTAGTACTTTAAGGGACAATGATGTTCCTGATCATATTAATGAAACTGACCATACGGGTCTTGGATACGCGGCAAGTGTGAATGTTGATACTGATGCTGATTATGCAGAGAAACACAAAAAAAATAACTTAAACAATGGAGAGGAAGTAGTAAATATGAATAACAATAACAATTACAATAACAGTGGATTAAGCTATGAGGAGTATAACAACTTATCAAGAGAAGAACGTTTAAACTATTTAGATAGCGATTTAAGAGACCGTAACGACATTTCAGATGATGAAAAAATTCAATTACATGAAGAACGTTTACGTGTAAACAAAGATGTAGTTCAATCGGGTGAAGTTACAATCGACAAAAATGTAGTATCTGAACGTCAAGAATTTGATGTACCAGTATCTCACGATGAAGTTACAATCGAACGTCGTAAAGTTAACGAAACTGTAGCTGATGGTCACTTCGATAACGATTTAGACGAAGAAACTATCCGTGTCCCATTAACTGAAGAACGCGTGTCTATCGATAAAGAAAACGTAGTATCTGAAGAATTATTAATCAAGAAAAACCGTGTAACTGACACTGAGCATGTTTCAGAAGAAGTTCGTCGCGAAGAAGTTGAAATCGACGATACAAATGCTCACCGTCGCGATGATTTAGATAACGACTTAACTGACCGTCGCGATGATTTAGATAACGACTTAACTGACCGTCGCGATGATTTAGGTAACGACTTAACTGACCGTCGTTAATTACAACATAAAAAAGAAAAGTCCTTCGGGACTTTTCTTTTTTATGTTAAATTTCTAAAAGTGCTTTAAATGGGTTGAAGTGATACAATAAGGATATTAAATAATGTAAACGGAGTATTAAAATGAAATTTTTACATCTTACAGAACCCGATCATTATTTTCAGCAATGTATGGATTTATATAATGCTGAATTTGATTATGAAATTCGAGAACCTATCGAAGTATTTACACAGTCATTTAACGTTAAAAGACAAGATGAAGAACGTTATCATTTTATCGCTGCCTATGAAGATGATATACTGTATGGTTTTATTGCATTCCATTTAGAAGTGACATATCGTATAGGTTACATCGTATATCTTGTCGTTAATCCAGAAGTACGTGGGAAACAAATAGCGCGTCAACTTATGGATGAGGCTGAAGATATCATGGTGAAACTTTGTGAGAATAATGGCACCGTACTAGAACATATCATGCTTGAATGTGAAAAAGATGCCGATGGGAATAGCCCACTTGACGAATTTTATAAGAAGTTTGGCTTTACAAAAACAAATTTCAATTATCATCAACCCGGTCTACGTGAAGACGATCCTGTACCTATGAATTTGTATTTAAAAACAAGCAATAAAATAGAGGCGCGAACAGCAATCGAACATATTTATCGTGTTAAATATGTTCGATGTAATAATATTGATCTTAAAACAATCGATCAGTTATTAGCTGAAATGTAATAAGGGTGAGACATAAGTCTTAGCTCTCTTCTGTTTAACAGCTTAAACGGCGAACAGAAGTTGCCCTCTGACAAAAACCGAACAAAAACTATAAATCAAAGAACGATTTATTAGTTTTGTTCGGTTTTTGCTTGTGGCAGAACACTTCTGTCCCAGCCTTGTTTTTTATATTTTAAGATTATGTATAGCTACTTTAATATTTTACATAGTACTTCAAATGAAAGGTACGTGTTTATTTTATGGTACTCATAAACATCTAACATAAGTTGATAAGCTTTGATGCCTAACGGTTTTTTTGAAAGCGTGCTAAATAGTGACAAATCTATCTTTCCTTCGTAATGGTGCATTTCTTGAAGATAAAAGAATGCGTATAATTCATAATCCGTTTCTTCATTAAGATTAAATCCTAAGAAAGAAAAATAAGGATGATCTTTTAAAACTTCGATTTCACTTTTTGTAAGTGCTGTATATGATTTTGTCATATGCACATACATTTTAATGACTGCTTCAACAAATTCTGATACATGAGAAGGTATTTTTTCATATTCTAAAGCCAGTTCTTCCAGCAAAATATGATTCTGAGAGTCGAGACCATCTCTCACAATCTTCTGATGTAATCTATGCATTTCAACATTAAGTGGATCGAGCTTTTCTAAGATATGATAAATTTTGTACAAAATCAATCGGTTAAATGGATTCAATTCAAAGGAATGATTCGTATCTAGCCAATTGTTCATATTGGTCAACCTCCCTCCCTAAGTTTTATGTAATTATTAAAAGATATTAATAATTACAAAATTATTATATTTACTTTTTATAACAATTTCAACACTTTAATTGTAAAATAACACTATAATTAATATTAAATTTTTATAATAAATGTGAATTAAATATAAATTTTTTGAAAATTTGATAAACAAAAAATAAGCTGCAATCCATTAGGATTGCAGCTTATGAATTATATCTTATTGTTCATCTTTAACATATGGTAATAATGCCATATGACGTGCACGTTTGATCGCTACAGTTAACATACGTTGGTATTTAGCTGAAGTACCTGTTACACGACGTGGTAAAATTTTACCGCGTTCAGAAATGAATTTTTTAAGCATTTCTACTTCTTTATAGTCGATATGTGTAATTCCGTTTGCTGTGAAATAACAAACCTTTTTACGACGACGACCGCCTCTTCTTGGTCCACCTGCCATGATTGTTGCCTCCATTACTTACAATTTTCTTTATTAGAACGGTAAATCATCATCACTGATATCAATCGGACCAGTTGCATTTGCAAATGGATTCGTTGATGGTGCTGATGCATTAGACTGTTGTTGATTGTTGTTATTATGATTTGATTGATAATTTTGACCTTGAGATTGTTGTCCATAATCACCTTGATCATAACTTGAATAGTCTTGACTCGGGTCATTATTTGAACGATTTTGATTTGCATTCTTCGGTTCTAAGAACTGTACTGAATCACAAATTACTTCCGTTACATATACTCTACGGCCTTCTTGATTATCATAACTACGTGATTGCAATCTGCCATCTACCCCAGCTAAACTACCTTTGTTTAAGAAGTTATTCACATTTTCTGCTTGTTTACGGAAAACGACACAGTTGATAAAATCAGCTTGTCTCTCTCCTTGAGCATTTGTAAATGTGCGATTAACTGCTAATGTAAATGTAGCTACTGACACGCCTGATGGTGTGACTCTGTATTCTGGATCTTTTGTTAAACGACCTACTAATACAACTCGGTTAAGCAAATAAATCGCCCCCACATGTTAGGTTTATTTTTCTTCTTCGCGTATAACGATATGACGGATAATGTCATCGTTGATTTTTGCTAAACGATCGAATTCGTTTGTAGCAGCATCAGTTGAGTTTACTTTAACGATTTGGTAGAAACCTTCTTTAAAATCGTTGATTTCGTAAGCTAAACGACGTTTACCCCAATCCTTTGATTCGATGATTTCCGCTCCGTTAGAAGTAAGAATCTCTTCGAAACGCTCGATTAAAGCTTTCTTAGCATCTTCCTCAATGTTCGGACGTACGACATACATAATTTCGTATTTTCTCATCTTTTACACCTCCTTATGGTCTATGCGGCTTTATTATTTAATAAAGCAAGGAATAATTTTCATTACTCACAATAGAGAATTATAGCATAGTTTACTTTTTTCATCAATCATTTCTTTTATAAATTAATGATGAACTTCATTTAATTGATAAGTCACCATTTCTTTTGAATAGAATAATTTAATATCACCAGTACGATGCAAATAAACGTATTCTTCATAATCTGTGTCATCCGGATTTATTTCATCAGTTTCGATAATGTCTAAATAGCGTATCGCCGTTTTTGGAAATGAGACTTTATTGTAAATTGAATCTTTTAGTTTCACTGGTTCAGATATTGCAACTGCCTGTACTAAATAATGATATGTAACATGGTATATCGGATTTACTTTGTCTTCAGACTTAATAATAACTTTGATACAGTATATGATTCGCTTTAATGGTTGCATGTTATGCTCCTGTTTGTTTGATTATACATTAAATCTAAAGTGAACAACGTCGCCATCCTGCATGATATAATCTTTTCCTTCTAAACGTACACGACCCGCCTCTTTTGCAGCAGTCATACCATTATGTTCAATTAAATCATCATAACTTACAATTTCTGCTCTGATAAATCCACGTTCAAAGTCAGTATGAATGATTCCTGCACATTGGGGTGCAGTCATACCACGTTTAAACGTCCATGCACGCACTTCTTGTACACCAGCTGTAAAGTAAGTAGCAAGACCTAATAAGTGATATGAAGCTTTGATCAATTTATCTAACCCAGATTCTTCAATACCCAGATCTGCTAAATATTCTTTTTTATCTTCTTCATCTAATGCCGCTAACTCTTCTTCAATACGTGCACTGATAACAATTACTTGTGAACCTTCATTATCAGCATATGCTTTAATTGCTTTTACATGTTCATTTTCTTCTCCTGCTACTAAATCGTCTTCAGATACATTTGCCACATATAACATTGGCTTTGCAGTTAACAAGTGCATACCTTTAACAACTTTCTCTTGTTCCGAAGAGAATTCAATACTTCTTGCAGGACGTTCATTTTCTAAAGCTTCTTTAATAATTGCTAAGATTGATTCTTCAACCATTGCATCTTTATCTTTTTGTTTTGCCATCTTCTGCACACGAGCATAGCGTTTTTCAACAGATTCTAAGTCCGCTAAGATTAACTCCATATTGATAACTTCAATATCATCTACAGGGTTTACTTTACCTGATACGTGTGTAATATTCTCGTCTTCAAATGCACGCACTACTTGACAAATTGCGTCAACGTCACGGATATGAGATAAGAATTTATTCCCTAAACCTTCACCTTTAGATGCACCTTTAACGATACCAGCGATATCAGTAAATTCAAATGCTGTTGGTACTGTCTTTTTAGGTGTAACTAATTCAGTTAATTTATCTAAACGTACGTCTGGTACTTCTACGATACCAACGTTAGGGTCAATTGTAGCAAACGGATAGTTAGCTGCAAGTGCTCCTGCCTTTGTAATTGCATTAAATAATGTTGATTTTCCTACGTTTGGTAATCCTACAATTCCTGCTGTTAAAGCCATAATTTCTTCTCCTTATTCGGCATGTGCCGTTATCTTTTTAATTTTTTTATTGAATGCTTGTCTCGGTAGCATAATACTACGACCGCAACCTTCACATTTAATACGGATATCCGCACCTAAACGAACTACTTTAAAAAGTTTCTCTCCACACGCATGTGGTTTCTTCATTTCAACAATTGTATTTAATTCATAATCATTTTGCATTGTGATCACCCTTATTTGGTTGATTGTACATAACAACACGTGGCATAGGTACGTGAATGCCATTTTGATCTAAAAACTCTTTAATATCACCACGTAATATTCTTGAAACTTTCACATGATTATTCGGTAAAGTTTCTGCCGACATTCTTATTTTTGTTTCTCCTGCACTAACCATTTCAACACCTAACATTTCAGGTGCTTTTACTAAATCAGCATATTTCTCAGGTAATGTTAATAAATAGGGCTGCAATATTGATTCTATATGCGAAATATTTTCTTCACTTGATACGGAAATATCGAATATTGCAATTGAGTTATTTACTGAGAAATTAACAATTTCATTCATTGTGCCATTAGGCAAAATCGTAAGTTCCCCTGTAAATGACTTGATACGTGTTGAGCGCAGACCGATAGATTGAACAGTGCCTTCTGCAACAGTAGTGCCTGTTGTATTTATTCTAACATAATCTCCAACATCAAATTGATTTTCAAAGATAATAAAAAAACCAGTAATAACATCTTTGACCAAAGTTTGTGCACCAAATCCAATGGCGATACCAGCAATACCAGCCCCCGCGATAATACTTTCGACTTTCACACCAAAGTTACTCAGTATTGTCGTTAAAACGATAAACCAAATTACATATGATGCAATATTTTGCAGTAGTTTGATTAACGTTGTGTCCCGTTTTGTTGATTGTGAAAAATTTGTTTTACGTCTGACTCTAAAAAATTGTTCAATGAACTTATTAACAATGCGCACAATAATGACCGCTATAATAATGAGCATAATGGACCATAAAATATCAGTAGCAATATTCAACCACATCTTTGTATCAAAAAATATGACCTTTAATTCATTAATGATATCATTCACAACATTCACCTACTGTGTATTCTCTAACAATGCAATAAGACGATTAAACTCTTCTTCAGAAGTAAACTCAATTGCAATTTTTCCTTTTTTACGCGATTTAGAAATTTCTACTTTTGTTCCTAAATGACGTTTTAAGTTTTCTTCATGTTTCACAAGAAACACTGGTTTTTTCTTTTCTTTCTTCGGCTTAGCTTCTGTATGATTTAAATCTTTAATATATTTCTCTAGTTCACGCACGCTCATCGATTCAGCGATTACTTTTTTAGCAACTGTAATCATTTCTTCTTCTGATTTTAGGCCGAGTAGTGTACGTCCGTGTCCGCCTGAAATCTTCTTCTGATCAATTAAATCTTTAACCGCCTGTGGTAAATTCATAAGGCGCAGCATATTCGCAATATACGGTCTTGATTTACCTAATCGGTCAGCTGTTTCAGCTTGTGTTAAATTTAATTTATCCATTAGAAATTGATAGCTTTTCGCTTCCTCCAGTGGATTTAAATCTTCACGCTGTAAATTCTCTATCACTGCAAGTTCCATCATTTGTGTATCAGTTAATTGCTTAACGATTGCCGGAATCTTTACTTTACCTGCTAATTTACTTGCTCTAAAACGTCTTTCACCTACAACAATGTCATAACCTTTCACTGACTTACGTACAACGATAGGTTGCAGTACACCATGCATCTTAATCGATTTACTTAATTCGTTCAATGCCTGCTCATCAAATTCATGACGCGGCTGATATGGATTTGGTCGTAATTCTGAAAGACTGATATCTTCTACTAATTCATCCTGTTGGTTTTCCTGGAAAAGTGCATCTAAGCCCCTTCCTAATCCTTTACCTAATCCTCTAGCCATGGCGTACAACCTCCTCAGCTAAGCTCTTATAAGTCTTCGCTCCCGTTGAACGGGCATCGTACACACTGATTGGTTGTCCGTGAGATGGTGCTTCTGATAATCGTACGTTACGAGGAATAATTGTATCGTATACTTTTTCACCAAAGTGGTCTTTTACTTCTGCAATCACATCATTACCTAAATTCGTACGTGCATCCAGCATCGTTAATAATACACCTTCAATTTCAAGCGATTGATTTAAATGACGTTGTACTAAACGAATTGTGTTAAGTAATTGACTCAAACCTTCTAGCGCATAGTATTCACATTGTACAGGGATTACGATCCCATTCGCTGCAGTAAATGAATTGATTGTCAACAAACCTAATGAAGGTGGACAATCAATGATGATATAATCAAAATCAGTTTCTAACTCTTTAAATGCATATTTTAAACGTACTTCCCTGCTCATCGCAGAAACTAACTCAATTTCAGCACCAGCTAATGCAATATTAGCTGGAATAATATATAAGTTTTCAACCGCTGTTTCCAAAACACATTTATTGATATTCACATCTTCAACAAGCATGTCGTACACTGAATTTTCTACGTTATTTTTATCTACACCAACACCACTCGTGGCATTACCTTGAGGATCGGTATCTACTAATAAAACTTTTTTACCAAGTTCTGCTAATGCAGCACTTAAGTTAACTGAAGTTGTCGTTTTACCAACTCCACCTTTTTGATTTGCGATGGCCAATATTTTTGTCATCAATATTCTCTCCTACTCATGTTTTTCATATAGTAACGATTATAACAATTTTATCGAAATTCTGCACAGACAATCCGTGAACAGAAAAAAGTGGATGAAAGTATCATCCACTTTATTGATTCATATCATTCTTAAATACTTTTATAGAAATTTCATAGAAATTTTCATACTCGGTATCTTTACGTTTTACTTTTACGCCGCTTTTCTCAACTGCTTTTAAACTTTCACCGATTGTATTGAATGCAAGCTTTAAATCTCTCGTGAAGCCAATACGTTTAGGTTTCACATCTTCTCCACCCAACAAGCGCTTAACACGTTCTTCTGTCTGCTTCACATTTAAATTTTGGCTTTTAATAATGTCCAGCATCTTTTTTTGCCCAACTTCATCTAAAGCAAGCAATGCTCTGGCATGTCGTTCTGTAATTTGCTGCTTGCCCAATGCATCTAAAATCGGTTGAGATAAACGTAATAGTCTTAACTTATTCGCAATAAATGACTGACTTTTACCTAAACTAGTCGCAAGATCCTGTTGCGTAATACCATCTAAGTCTAATAACTTCTTATAAGCTTCCGCTTCTTCAACAGCTGATAAATTTTCACGTTGAATATTTTCGATTAAAGCAATCGCAGCAGTTTCTTTGTCATTCATCTGTTTAACAATTACTTCTGTTTCAGCAGTGCTATTGAACTTTAATGCACGAAACCTTCTCTCGCCTGCAATAATCTCATACATACCTTCTTCAATTGGACGTACCACAATAGGTTGTAATAAACCATATGAACGAATGGATTCTGCTAATTCTTTAATCTTTTCTTCATCAAAAATTTGTCTTGGTTGATATCTGTTCGGTACAATACGTTCTACTGGAACTGTAACGACATTACCGTTCTGACGCTGTACATCAACATCTTCTTCTTTATCTTTTAGTCCAAATAACTTAGAAAAGGGTTTTTTCATATCAATCGACTCACTTTCACTTCAAAATACGATAACAATTTAGTATCTTACTTTAATAAAGGCTCTTTATTCGGTGTGCCTGGTTTGCGTGGATATTTTTTAGGTGTTTGACGTTTCTTTTCAATATCCAAAATATAACGCATACTATCTTCTTCTGGTAACGTTAAAGGATGATTATGAATTACTTCTCCACCTAAAATTGAAATTGCAAATAAACCTTCTTCCACTTCTATTTCACCTTGTGCACCTTTTAACGCTATAAAATGACCGCCTTTTTTAACAAGAGGTAAACACAATTCGCTGAGTACTGAAAGACGAGCAACTGCGCGTGCTGTTACAACATCAAATGATTCACGGTACTCACCCTTACCAAACGTTTCAGCACGATCATGAATAAATCGAACGTTCGTCAAACCAAGTTCAACACTTAAATGATTTAAGAAGTTGATGCGTTTATTTAATGAATCAACGATCGTCACTTCAAGATGAGGGAACATAATTTTTAATGGTATGCTTGGAAACCCAGCACCCGCACCTACATCACAAATGGACTGAACCTTTGTAAAATCATAATAAAAACTTGGTGTAATTGAATCAAAAAAGTGCTTTAAATATACTTCTTCTTTTTCAGTCACAGCAGTTAAATTCATTAGCTTATTCCACTCTACTAAAGTTTCATAGTAAATTGCAAATTGTTTTTGTTGTTTTTCAGTGATAGTTAAGCCTTTTTCCTGTAATTTTTGTATGAATTGCGTCTCGTTCATCTAGTTCACCCTTTTAATTTTTCCCTGTTCAATATAGACTAATAAAATTGAAATATCTGCAGGATTCACACCTGAAATTCTTGAAGCTTGAGCAATACTTAAAGGTTTAACTTCCTTTAATTTCTGACGAGCTTCTGTTGCTAATGAATGAATATCATCATAATCAATATTTTCTGGAATTTTTTTATTTTCCATACGTTTTACTTTTTCAACTTGTTGTAATGACTTTTGAATATAGCCTTCGTATTTCGTCTGGATTTCTACTTGTTCTGCGACCGCTTCATCTACTGTGACTTCATTGTCTAAGAGTGTAACTACAGCGTTATAATCCATTTCAGGTCGACGTAATAAATCAATCGCTAAAATACCATCTTTTAAAGCAGTTCCACCACGTGAAGCAATCATTTCCTGTGTTTCTGCATTTGGTTTAATACGGGTATTTGTTAAACGTTTTATTTCCTCGGAAATAGCAGCTTTCTTTGCAATAAATTTAGCATAACGGGCTCCATCTATCAATCCTATTTCTTTTCCGATTTCCGTTAAACGTAAATCAGCATTATCATGACGTAATAATAGACGATGTTCAGCACGGCTTGTAAGTAGTCGATATGGTTCATTTGTACCTTTCGTTACTAAGTCATCGATTAAGACCCCAATATAAGCTTCGTGACGTCCTAAAATTAATGGTTCTTGATTTAATACTTTTGCTGCAGCATTAATACCCGCCATTAAACCTTGACCCGCTGCTTCTTCATATCCACTCGTTCCGTTAATTTGTCCCGCAGTAAATAAGCCATCTATCTTTTTCGTTTCAAGTGTTGGCCATAATTGTGTTGGCACAATTGCATCATATTCAATCGCATATCCAGCACGCATCATATCTGCTTTCTCAAGACCAGGGATTGATTGTAACATTTGAAGTTGTACGTGTTCCGGCAAGCTTGTAGATAACCCCTGAACGTAAACTTCTTTCGTATTACGTCCTTCTGGCTCTAAGAAAATTTGATGACGAGGTTTATCATTGAAACGTACGAATTTATCTTCAATCGATGGACAATAGCGCGGACCTGTTCCTTTTATCATGCCTGAATACATTGCAGACAAATGCAGATTATCATCTATTACTTTATGTGTTGCGGCATTTGTATATGTTAACCAGCAAGGTAACTGATCTAAGATGAATTCAGTCGTTTCGTAACTGAATGCACGTGGTACTTCATCACCAGGCTGAATTTCAGTTTTCGAATAATCAATTGTATTGCCATTCACACGAGGTGGTGTTCCCGTTTTAAAGCGCACAATATCAAAGCCGATTTCACGTAAGTGATCTGCTAATGTGATTGATGGCATTTGGTGGTTTGGTCCTGAAGAATATTTAATATTACCTAAAATAATTTCCCCACGTAAAAAAGTACCCGTAGTAAGTACGACTGCATCAGCATAGTACGTTGTACCAATAATTGTTTCTACACCTTTAACTTTATCATCTTCAATGATTAAACGTTCAACCATACCTTGCATAATATCTAAGTTGGCGGTATTTTCTATAACATCTTTCATTTCTTGCTGATAAAGTACTTTATCTGCTTGTGCACGTAAAGCACGTACAGCTGGTCCTTTACCTGTGTTTAACATACGCATTTGAATGTGCGTTTTGTCTATCGTTTTAGCCATTTGGCCACCTAAAGCATCAATTTCACGGACAACAATTCCTTTTGCAGGACCGCCTACCGATGGATTACATGGCATAAAAGCAACTGAGTCCAAATTAATTGTCAGCATTAAAGTCTTTGCACCTCTTCTCGCTGCAGCGAGTCCCGCTTCAACACCTGCATGACCTGCACCAACAACAATTACATCATATCTTTGTTCCAAAATATTTCCTCCTTATTTTCCTAAACAGAACTGGCTAAATAACTGATCGATTAAGCCATCTGCAACAGATTCACCAATTACTTCTCCAAGTAACTCCCATGTTTTTATTAGATCGATTTGAATCATATCTATCGGTACACCACTTTCAGCAGCAATAATAGCATCACTGATCGATTGTTTTGCATCCTTTAATAAACTGATATGTCTTGCATTTGAGACATATGTCATATCTTGATTCGATACTGTTCCTTCAAAGAATAAATCACGAATCTTCTCTTCTAACTGTTCGATACCACTTTGGTCAACCATCGATGTCATCACAATTGGCGTATTTACACCAACCATTTGTTTCACCGCTTCAATATCTAATGCTTGTGATAAATCTGTTTTGTTAATAATAACGATAACATCTTCATTTTTAATAACTTCAGCAAGCTGATAATCACTTTCTGTTAATGCTTCATTATAATTTAAAACGTAAAGAATTAAATCAGCTTTGCTTAAAGCTTCACGACTACGTTCAACACCAATCTTTTCTACGATATCGTCTGTTTCACGAATACCAGCCGTATCTACTAAACGTAAAGGTACGCCGCGTACGTTTACATATTCCTCTAACACATCACGTGTAGTTCCTGCAATTTCCGTAACAATTGCTTTATTATCTTGAATTAAATTATTTAACATTGAAGATTTACCAACATTAGGTTTACCAACGATAACTGTTGATAATCCTTCACGTAAGATTTTACCTTGCGTACCAGTTTGTAATAATCCTTCAATGCTCGTCTTTATCTTTTCAGCTTCTGTTAATAAGAATTGATTCGTTGCTTCTTCTACATCATCATATTCAGGATAATCAATATTAACTTCGACTTGTGCTAGAATTTCCAGGATTGACTGACGCAATCCTTTAATAAGTGTGCTAAGTCGACCTTCAATTTGCTGCATCGCAACTTTTGACGCACGATCTGTTTTAGAACGAATAAAATCCATTGTTGCTTCTGCTTGAGATAAATCAATACGACCATTCAAAAATGCACGTTTTGTAAATTCTCCTGGCTCAGCTAACTTTGCACCATTAGATAATGTTAGTTCTAAAACACGATTAACAGTCATAATACCACCATGACAATTGATTTCAACAATATCTTCTCTCGTATAGGTTCTAGGTGCACGCATTACTGCCACCATTACTTCTTCAACAATGTCATTTGTCTCAGGATCAATGATATGACCGTAATTTATCGTGTGTGAATCCACATTAATTAATTTGTGCTTACCTTTATATATCTTGTCTGCAATATTTATCGCTTCATCTCCAGAAAGTCTAACGATAGCAATGGCGCCTTCTCCCATCGGTGTTGAAATACTTGAAATTGTGTCGAATTCCATACATTGATCCTCCTTTAAATGTCCATTTGTTGATTGTAGTTTGAAATGTTAAAAATGAAAACACTTTTGCTTTAAATAAACAGATTAACTCTAAAAACTTAATGTTTTTAGAGTTAGTCAGAGTTATAGAATTAACGTGCTTTAATGACTAAATAACGATGAGGTTCACGACCTTCAGAATATGTTTCGATATTCTCAATATTGGTCAATATTTGATGCATAATTTTTCGCTCATAGTTCGGCATAGGCTCAAACTTTACCGGTTTACGTGTAGCAATTGCTTTTTTTGACATATTTAAAGCGAGATTTTGTAACGTTTCTTTACGTTTCTCACGGTAATTCTCGATATCCAGCGTCACAGTCATATAACCTTTTTCAATATGGTTATAATAATTTTGAGCAAGCAACTGCAGACTATTCAATACTTGTCCACGCTTTCCGATAATTCGTCCAGCTTCACTTGATTCCAAATTAATCACAACTTCACTATTATTCTTAAAGCTGCTTGCAGCAGAAGTATCAATACCCATTTCCTGAATAATAGCAGTGATATATTTTTCAGTTTGATTCAGTGCATCTGTTTTTGCTTGTTGTTTTGATAGCGACTCTTTTTCAGTAGTAGCAAGTATAACTACATCAATAACCTTTTTATCGTCCGATTGTTCATGGTGCACTCGTTCTGTATTAGTCGTTTGTTCTTCTGTTTCCTGAGTTAAGTGTTCACTTTTATTTTTAACAGCTTCAATAGTAGAAAGTTTCTTTAATTCAGGGTCAATTACAGTAAGTTTCACTTCTGCATCAGCTTTGCCAATACCAAAAAAGCCTTTCTTTCCTGGGTGGATAACATCAATCTTTACTTGTTTTTCTTGCAGGTTTAATTCATCAAGTCCTTGTTGAATTGCAAGTTCAACAGTACTGGCTATATAATTTTTCTCTAACACAGGCATACCTCCATCATAAGATTAACTGATTCTTTTATTAAAACCTTTCGCAATCTTCATGACATGCTCAAGACTCTTATGAATTTCTTCAACTGTCATATCTTTTGAAGGGTTTCTGGCAATAACAATAAAATCATCTTTAATGATATCTTGTTTATGGCGCGTAAAACTTTCTCTAATCGCTCTTTTTATACGATTACGTGTCACAGCATTTCCAATTTTTTTCGACACTGAAATGCCTAATCTAAAATGCTCATTTTCCTGATTATTGAGTCTATAGATGATAAATTGCTTATTAGCAACGGACTTACCTTGTTTATAAACTTTTTGAAAATCATCATTTTTTTTGATTCGATATGCTTTTTCCACGATACACCAACTTCTATCACTAAATAGATACTTTTATTCATTATACTAGAATACAGACCTGTTTTAAACAAAATAAAAAAGACCACTGAAATGTTCAGTGATCTTATGCTGATAATACTTTTCTGCCTTTACGACGACGACGCGCTAATACGTTACGGCCGTTTTTTGTGCTCATACGTGCACGGAATCCATGAACTTTACTATGTTTACGTTTATTTGGTTGATAAGTACGTTTTACCACTAAAAACACCTCCATTAATTTATATTTCATCTATCGAATTTCGTCTAGTGATTTACAGTAACTATTGAAGTATATCAAAAGCAACCTCTAAAATCAACCTCTTTCTAGTTAGAAGATTGAAAGAAAGATATCCACTTATCCACATTTATTCACAGATTTTGTGGATAATCATAAATCAGATTTAACTTATTCCATAGATATTCACATCCTGAATCACATATTCAACTTTACTTTTAAAGTGCAGTGTGATTAAGTATATGTTTGTGGATAAGTCGATGTAACACTTGATATCATAATCTTTTTTTGATAAGATTTTGATATATTTCCTGTGGATAAAGAATTAGTTTATGATTTTATCCACATTTTGTGTATAGTTTGTGGATAAACTATTCAAACCTGTGTTTTATGTTTATTCACATTTTTAATACTGTGTATAACTTTGAAATTTTTTTATAAGAAAGAGGAACATTATGAGTGGAATCGATACGATATGGGATAAAGTTTTAACAAAATTACAGACAAAACTAACGAACGCAAGTTACGATACTTGGTTTAGTGAAACAAAGATCAAATCTCTGGATAACAATCAAATCGTTATTTTAGCACCAACTTCTTTCAATGCAGACTGGCTGAAAAAAAATTATTTAAACTTAATTCAGGAAGTAATAGAAGAAACTATTGGAGAACATTTAAATATTAAAGTCATTTCTGATGAATTTGATGATTCCGAAACTGATTTTCAGGCAAATAAACCTACTGAAAGACCTGCTTCTCAGGAAATTTTGCCAAGTCAACTCAACACTGATAATACATTTGACACTTTCGTCATCGGAAGCGGTAATCGCTTTAGTCATGCAGCAAGTTTAGCAGTTGCTGAAGCACCAGCAAAAGCATACAATCCGCTGTTTATATATGGTGGTGTAGGTTTAGGTAAGACACATCTAATGCACGCCATTGGTCATTACGTTATGGAACATAAGGAAAATGCAAAAGTCGTATATACTTCAAGTGAAAAGTTTACGAATGAATTCATCAATTCCATTAAAGACAACAAAACTGAAGAATTTAGATCGAAATATCGTAATGTTGATGTACTACTCATAGATGATATTCAGTTTTTAGCTGGAAAAGAATCAACACAAGAAGAATTTTTCCATACATTTAACGAACTTCATCAAAATCATAAACAAATTGTAATTTCAAGTGATCGTGCTCCCAAAGAAATACCTACTTTAGAAGAACGTTTACGCTCACGTTTTGAATGGGGACTAACAACAGACGTTACCCCACCTGATCTTGAAACACGTATCGCAATATTACGTAAAAAATCAGAGGAAGAAAATATAGAGATTCCAAATGAAGCAATGCTTTATATCGCTACTCAAATTCAATCAAATATTCGTGAACTTGAGGGCGCTCTAACAAAAGTTGTTGCTTATTCTAAATTAGTAAACCGTGAACTAAACTCTGATTTAGTAGCTGAGGCTTTAAAAGATATTATCGCTTCTAGTAAACCAAAGAAAGTAACCATTCAGGATATTCAGGAAGCTGTAGGTGCATACTATAACATCCGTCTAGAAGATTTCAGTGCAAAAAAGCGTACTAAATCTATTGCATTTCCTAGACAAATTGCAATGTACTTAGCACGTGAGCTCACTGACTTCTCTTTACCTAAAATTGGTGAAGAATTTGGTGGAAGAGATCATAC
>CABFOD010001354.1_pt1 | contig 20500 bp, 23 predicted proteins | sample 3521941 | NCBI WGS metagenome assembly CABFOD01 (sample SAMEA5312449, study PRJEB27640) | indoor metagenome | biome: indoor environment; feature: uncontrolled; material: polymer tiles stone | place: Germany | collected 2014-07-07
TTCAGATTATCTTTAACTTCCATTTTAATCCCTCGTTCCAATATATGCTAACATTCTACCTGTCTTACCTTTTTCTAAACGATATGAGAAAAATTCTTCATTCTCAGTTGATGTACAACGTGTTGTGATAGTTATATTTTCTTGTTTAATCCCTGAATTCATTGCAATACGTGTATTAATTTCCTGTAGGTTAATATCAAACATATTATTTTTATTGATTTGGAAACAATCTTCTATTTCTAGATTTAGTTCAGTAAATTGTCGTTTAATATCATCATTCACTTCATAACATGATGCAGTGACTGATGGACCAATGATACATTTTAGGTCATCTATATTACCAGTATATGCTTTTATAAGTCGATCAACGATTAATCCTACTGTACCTCGCCATCCTGCATGTCCCAATGCTATAAAGTCATCTTTAACACTATACAGGTAAACTGGAACACAATCTGCAAAACACATTGTTAGTAGTATACCTTTTTCATTCGTATATAAACCATCAACGTCTAACCATTTAGGTGTAAGCTCTAAAACATTTGTACCCTTGTCTTCTAAAAAAGCTTCCTGAATATTATTACCATGTTTTTGAATCGGAAAAACCCAGTCACTCGTTTTAAATCCAATTTCATTTGCTACTAACGCCTGATTATGATGGACATTAAACGGTGCATCATCAATATATAACGCCATGTTTAAACTACCTTCAGGATAATCACTAATCCCACCATGTCGACTCGTAATGCCAATCACTTTATTGTGATCATTAGCTACGTTATATGTATGTTTCTTTAATTGAAATGGTTCCATAAGTGCCTCCAATATGGCATATTATATAAAAACCGAACAAACAGAAATCAAAGAGCGACTTATGTTTGTTCGGATGTATTGTCAATCAATTATTTATGTGAATTATCTTCTACGACGACGTGTACCACGGTCTTTTAAGAAACCTGGAACATCTAAATCATCTCTATTTGATTCTATTTCAGGTTGTGCTTGTTGTGGTTGAGAAACTGATTCTGAGCGTGTCTCACGTTGTGGTTGTGGTGTTCCAAAACCAGTTGGAGCAACACTACGTGTCGGTTTATCATTGAAACCAGTTGCAATAACTGTTACCACGATTTCATCTTGTAATTCTGGATTAATAACTGTACCAAAGATCATATTAACATCTTCGTCAGCTGCGTCCTGAACGATATCAGCTGCTTCTTGTGCTTCGAATAACGTTAATGATTCGCCACCAGTAATGTTCATTAATACCCCTTGAGCACCCACAATAGATGTTTCAAGTAATGGAGAAGAAATCGCTTTTTTCGCTGCTTCGATCGCACGGTTCTCACCACTAGATACACCGATACCCATTAAAGCAGAACCTTGGTTACTCATAATTGTCTTAACGTCTGCGAAGTCTAAGTTTACTTCACCAGATACTGCGATTAAATCAGAAATACCTTGTACCCCTTGACGTAATACGTTATCTGCTTCTTTGAATGCTTCCATCATTGGCGTTGATTTGTCTACGATGTCTAATAAGCGATCATTTGGAATAACGATTAATGTATCTACTGCAGCTTTCATTGCTTCAACACCCGCAGCAGCTTGTGTTTGACGTTTACGGCCTTCAAATGAGAAAGGACGCGTAACGACACCAACTGTTAAAGCACCCATCTCTTTAGCAATTTTAGCTACAACTGGTGCAGCACCTGTACCAGTTCCGCCACCCATACCAGCAGTTACAAATACCATATCTGCACCCTGGATTGCATCTTCAATTTGTTCACGTGACTCTTCAGCTGCTTTCTTACCAATCTCAGGATTTGCTCCAGCTCCTAAGCCACGTGTTAATTTTTCACCGATTTGGATTTTAGAAGTTGCTTTAGATAAGTTTAAAGCTTGGCCATCAGTATTGATTGCAATAAATTCTACATTGTTCATACCGTGATCGATCATTCGGTTTACAGCGTTATTACCGCCGCCCCCTACACCGATAACTTTTAATGTTGCTAAGTGATTAAAGCCCTGTTCAAATTCTAACATTCAATTTTCCTCCTATATAATTGTGGCCAATTATTATTCAAATAATGATTTCATAATTTTTTTCATTACACTTGGTTTTTCATTTTCATCTTGTGGTTGTTCAAAAGTACCATCTTCACGTTCGACGCGTGCGCCGATCGTTTTAGATGTATAAGTTTCTGTTTCAACATCTTTGTTCGCTTTACGTTTAAAGAATCCATCAAAGCCTTTTGATTTTGGTTTCTCTTCCACGTACTCTTCAACATACTCCTCTTCAGAAGTAGTTTCATGATTATTAATTGTAACATAATCTAATAGTTCATCAAAGCTAATACCACTATTGATTGTAGAAATACTCGAAGAAAATTCTGGCTTTCTAATTCCCATTTGTTGTGGTACATGAATTCTTACTTTTTCACTAACCATATCAGATAATAATTCTTTAATACCTAACATGTTAGCAGTACCACCAGTTATTACAAAGCCACCATTAATTTTATTCAAGCCCATCTCCTGAAGTAAATCAAATACTTCAAGAAATATTTCTTCAACACGTGCTTCAACGATATCGCTTAAATCTTTTTGATTAAAGCTCATCGGTTCATTAGAATCTACTTGATTTACAGTGAATACATCTTGTTCAGAAGCTAAATCATAAAACGCATGTCCATACTGCTCTTTTACTTTCTCAGCCTGATCAAAAGTTGTATTTAACGCTTGTGCAATATCATTTGTAATCTGACTTCCCGCCATTGGAATATTATCAGCGTCAAATAAGTTGCCACGTTCATAATATGCCACCTGAGTTAACTGGTCACCTATATCTATGACTACTGCACCTAGCTCTACTTCAGTTGGAGTCAAGATATGTTTATAATTATATGCATCAGAATAAACATCTAATACATGTACCCCACAACTTTCAACGCATTTCAATGTATTGATTAATACTGAACGATTTGTTGTAATTACACCAGCATCAACCGATAAACTTTGCGTTGCAATCATTTCTTTCGGATCACTTACTTCATGTAAGTCGTCAACTTTAAACATTTTCGGGAAAACACCGATAATTTCAATTTCATTCGAAGTATTTTTTGCACGAATGCCATCTATTACTTCTTCAATATGCTCTCCAGTAATTTCAGTTGATTCACCATTAAATGTAATTTCATGTTCAATATCATGAATTTCAGAATGAATAATCGGCATTTTTAAAAATACATCTTCAAACTCTATCCCTGATGCAATTTGTGCTTTCTTAATCGTATCTTTAATCGCATGACTTGCAACATCAAAATCATCAATCATACCTTTTTTAATCCCATCAGTAAAAGTTTGACCTGTACCTATCACATTAATGCCATTATGAAACTTTTCGCCTACAACTACCTTAACGCTCGATGATCCAATATCTATAGAAACATAGTAATGTTCTTCCATCGATAGGCACCTCCTATTTATGTTTGTTTAACATACACTATCAATATTACATTATAGACTTTATTCAGAAAACTATAAACGCTTTTTTCAGAATAAAATAATTTTTTATAAAGTTTAATACAATATATTTTTCATTTTAATTTGATGTGTTGTTTTGTTTTACGTTATTTAACTGCTTTTGTAAATCTTGTACTGCTTTCTCTACCTTTTCTTTCTCTTTTGCTTCATTAGCTTTCATTTCTGATTCCATTTCAAGTCGTCGTGTTTCAGCTTTCTTTGATTCATATGGTATAAATACTGCGCCGACCTCTAAATCAATTATGCCAGGTTTTATCATTTTACCAGATTCATCGCGTTCAATATTTTGAGCCATACTTGGATAGTAATCAAGTTTATCAGAAATTGTTCTTAAATCTCCTATAACTTCAATACCATCTTTCATAAACATTTGAATACGTGCAGATGACTGTTCATTTGGAACAAAGTTGATTTCTGAAATTTGATTAACAATTGCCGGTTTTGTATGATTTAACACTTTAATGAGTTGGTTTAATTCTTTTTTTCCAAAATTATTGATTAATGGTGCGTTACTCGGTCTATCAAAATTCATTTGATGTATTATCTGACCATTTTCTAAGACTGGATGAAATTCGCTTCCATCTGGTATAACACCGATTACATTGTATTCATCAACGATGATTGCTACTTTATTTGGAAAATGTCTTTTTACTGTTGCAGACTTTACACCATCTAAATATTCAATATCACTTGATATTTCACCTGTGTTGAGACTATAAATACGGTCACGATTTGAAATTTGAGCTTTCTTTAAAATAGTTTCATTGCTATTTAGTACCGTATTATTGACAGACACTTTGTTCACGTAACTAATATTTGTAAACATGTACAGTAAAATTAAAGTAACTACTGCTACGATTGTTAAAAATATTGCAAGCTGAATACGTTGTCTTCGTTTGCGACGTTTTTTCTTTTCCTCTACATAGTGAGGCGTTTCTATAATTTGATCTTCCATAGCTTATTGCAGCAACTTCACTTGTTGAATGAAGTCTTCTCCTCTAACTTCATAGGTCGGATATTGGTCCCAGCTGGCACAAGCTGGGCTTAACAGTACCGTATCGCCTGCCACAGTCTTACCTTTCGTTTTCACTACTGCATCTTTTACATCATCACAAACTGAATATGGAATGTGATGTGATTCAGCAAATGCTTTTAATTTTTCAGTCGTCTGTCCAAAAATATACATATGTTTAACATTGCTAACATGTTCATCTAAATCTTCAAAACCATTCCCTCTATCTAAACCCCCACATAACCAGTGAATAGGAGAGTCAAACGCATCAAGCGCAAAAGTAGTTGCTAAAGTGTTTGTTGCTTTAGAATCATTAAAATATTTCACATTATCATGTGTCATTACAAATTGTAATCGATGTTTGATGCCTTCAAAAGACTTTAATGTAGCGATAATACTTTCGTTTGGAATGTCACTTAGTTTAGCTGCTGTAATACTTGATAAAATGTTTTCAAGATTATGTTTACCAGGTAACACTACTTCATCTACGTCAATAATAAATTCATCCTGAAAATAAATTTTTCCATCGACAATATAACTACCATTAACTTTTTCTTCTGTACTGAAATAAATAATCTGACTTTTAATTTCGAAATTTTTAAGCAGCTCTTTTTGCTTATGGTTAAAAATTAAATAATCTTCTGCGGTCTGATTTTTTACGATATTTAATTTTGCACTGACATATTCATCGTGCGTGCCATGATAATCCAGATGTGCTGAATAAATATTAGTAATTAAAGCAATATGTGGTCTAAAAAGTCTGATACCCATCAATTGAAATGATGATAGTTCTGTTATTAATGTATCTTCAGACTTTGCATTTTGTGCTACCAGGGAAGCAACAAATCCTATATTTCCACATAGCAGTCCTGTTTGATTACTATGCTTAAACATGTCACCAATTAATGATGTTACAGTCGTCTTACCATTTGTTCCAGTTATACCGATGATTTTGCCTTCATTAATCTCATATGCTAGTTCCACTTCAGTAATAATTTGAATATTACGGTCAAGTGCTTCCTGAATAAAAGGAATACGATAAGGTATACCTGGATTTTTTACGATAAGATCAATGCCGTCTAATAACTCAATTGGATGATGTCCACTTACTACTTTAATTTCAAGCGCTTCTAATTCTTTCGCTTCATTCGTTAAGCTAATATCCTTGCCATCATTAACAGTTACTTTCGCTCCAAGTAAATGTAATAACTTCGCTGTTTCATAACCACTTTTCCCGAGACCAAGTACCAAAATATTTTTTCCCTGATAACTTGTTATATTCTTCACTTAATTCACTCCTAAATAAATCCCAATTAATCCAGAAATAATACCGACTGTCCAGAATACAATTACTATTTTCCATTCAGACCATCCACCTAATTCATAATGGTGATGTAATGGACTCATTCTAAAAATACGCTTACCGGTCAATTTAAATGATGCAACTTGTAACATCACTGATAAAGTTTCTAAAACAAACATCAAACCAATAAAAATTAAAGTTAATTCTTGATTTAACATGATAGAAACAGTAGCAATTATGCCTCCTAAAGCGAGGGAACCAGTATCTCCCATAAATAATTTCGCTTTATATTTATTATAGATTAAGAAGCCACATAAACTTCCGATAAGAATCGCTAAGTAATACACCATACCCTGGCTCATCGTATGATGCGCTAAATAAAAGTAACAACTAAATGCAATTATTGATAGTCCTGTTGCTAACCCGTCCAAACCATCTGTTAAATTAACTGCATTGGAAAAACCAACTTGCCAGAAAATTATAAACACAACATAGAATATAGATAAAGGAATTCCAATATCCGTAAAAGGTAAATTAATTTCATTAGATAGTGAAAGTAAACCGAGACCATTACTCACAATGTAAAATAAAACTGCAATTAATATCTGAAATAGGAATTTTTGTTTTGATGTTAAACCCTGATTATTTTTCTTAACCACAATGATGTAATCATCTACAAATCCAATTAATCCAAATCCTAAAGTTACTAAAATCAATAATATAATCGGACCTTTGTCATCAACAAAAAATATTGCAATAATGCTTAAAAGGATTGTGCTGATTAAAAATGTTAACCCACCCATCGTTGGCGTACCACTTTTTTGTTGATGACTTTTCGGACCTTCCTCTCTAATTGATTGCCCAAATTTCATTCTTTTGAGTAATGGGATAAACAAAGGGACTAAAATTGCAGTTAAAATAAAACTTGCTACTCCAAAAATTAATGCATTCATATTTTTCACATATCAGTTTGATAACTGATTCCTTTCTATTCCGTAGTTTTAGATTCTGTAGATATTGCTTCGGTTGTTACTTCTTCTGTCGTATTTTCTTCTGTTGAACTATCATTTAAGTTTTGACTAGTGTTTCTATTCTTTTTCTTCTCTATTTCAAGCTGTTTTTTCAATGCTTTTTCTTCATCCTTTTTATTTGCATCAATTATATTATCATAGGCAAGTGATTGTTTTAACGGATCAAGTGAATCCATCGAAACCATTACTTTATCGCCTTTTTTAACAGCCGTATTTGGTGCAATTGACTGTTTTACAACATAACCATTACCATCAAACTGAACTTTGATTTGTGTTAACTGTTCAAACATCAATAAATCACGTTTTGACCATGAAGTCATATCGGGCATTGTAATTTTTCCGTCTGTAAATAAAAATACTTTATCACCTTTTAACAATTCAGTTTGTTGTGGTGTTTGTCCAGTAACTTTATTACCGTCACCAATCACAACCGGTACAAAGCCATTACCTTCAATTACTCCACTTGCCTTATCGACATTTGATCCAATTACATCTTCCACTTTTGAAGATAACTTTTTACCTTTATCTTTTGTAGCGCCTACATCTAAATATTTCAAAGTATTTTCCATCAATGGTTTATAACCTTTGGATACACCTAAACTGTATGCTTCCCCAGCATTTTTTTGTGCTAAAGACATACCATAATATATAATTACTCTTGGATTTTTTGCAGGCGCATAACCCATAAAACTTACCATATATGGCTGATAGCCTTTTACATATCCACCATTTTTCGTATCCGGCACTTGTGCCGTACCTGTTTTACCAGCTATTTTATAATCGTCAATACGATAATTGTAGGCATGCATTTCAGAACCGTAAACTACATCATATAGAGCTTTCATCGTTTTGTGCGCTGTTGTTTTTGAAATTGGTTGACCAATCACTTTTTTCTTACCTTTATAGACAATACTTTTATCCGGACTAATAATATCTTTCACAAAATACGGACTTAGCATATTTCCATCATTAACAATTGCAGTTTCCGCCTGTATCATCTGGGCAGGACTGACAGTTGTCGATTGTCCAAATGCTGAGACTTTCTTACTTAATTCATCACCCCAGGAAATATGCCCGGTAACTTCTGAATCAAACAGTGAGTTTGTGGATTTGCCGAATCCAAACTTTTCGTAGTAGGATTTCATCTTATCGGTTCCAACGTCATCCTGAAGTTTCATCATTAATACGTTTGAAGACAACTGGAAACCTTTATGCATAGAAATCATGCCCCATCCAATATCATTCCAGTCAGAAATAACACTTCCGGCAACTTCTCTCTCACCTGACTTAAACTTTTTATTTGGTTGGTACTTACCTTCTTCAATTGCAGCTGCTAAACCATAAGTTTTAAATGTTGAGCCAGGTTCATATGTGTTTTGATAAAGATCATTAGCCCATTTATCACCAAAATTTTCTCGTGTTTGCGGATTAAACGTTGGTCGCTGACTATAGCCAAGGATTTCACCGGTATTAGCATCTGTTACAACTGCAAATAAATCTTTAGGCTGGTATCTTTTCACCATCAGATCAAGTGAATCTTCCACAAATATTTGGATGTTTTTATCGATTGTCAACTTAACATTATCCCCATTTACAGCAGGTATTACATTCCCTGATTTAGGTAGAACATATTGCCAAATATCTTGTTTATAACTCGTTTTACCTGCTTTACCTGAAAGGTAAGTATCAAATATCTTTTCGGTCCCCATCATACCCTGGATTTGATAAGTCTCTGAATTCTTTTCAGCATAACCTATTAAATGAGATGCAAAATTGCCATTAGGATAAAATCGTTTTTTTTCAGAGAAAAATGTTAGTCCTGGTAACTTTAATTGTTCAATTGCTTTCTTCTGATTAAAAGTTAAATCTTTACCAGCTTTTCCAAACTCGACTTGAAATGCTTTTTTTGTGCTAAGTGTTTTCAAGATTGATTTATAAGGCATATCAATTATTTTACTTAAAGCTTTAGCAGTTTTCTTTTTATCTACAACATGACGAGGTGGCTTACCTTTCTGGCTGATTCGTTTGTCTAGTACAGCAACAAGTTTATATGATTCTATGTCTTCAGCAAGGACCTCACCATTACGATCAAGTATTTTCCCTCTTACAGGTTGATTAACGATATTGCGTACATATTTTTCACTTGCTCGCATTGATAAATCTTGTCCGCTGGAATGTCCAGTGACCATGATGAAAGAATATTTCGAAATCAATGAAAAAAAGAGCAGTCCGAATAACATTACTAAAAGGACCGCTCCTATTTTATTTTTTCTTATTTTTAACTTAGTTCGTGACATCTTTTTGCACTACCTTTACGTTATCATTATTCAAGCTAAGTCCGAACGACTTTGCTTTACTATAGACACGTTCATAAGAAGATTGTTTCATCGCTTCTGAATTTAACTCACCATTTACAGATTTTTGATGAACAATTTTTTGTTCAATTGCAGCAATCTTACTATTTGTGTGATACGCGTCATATTTTAAAGATAGCATATAAATACTTACTAAAGCAATCAATGTCACCAATGATAAATATACTAATTTCTCTAATTTAGATAACGAAACAACATGGGATTTTGTTACTGTTTTTGTTTTAACTTTGGGTTGTGCTTGTGTCTGTTCATAGTAATTTGGATTGATGTATTCTACTGCCATGTTGTCACCTCTTATTTTAATATTTCTACGACTCTAAGTTTTGCGCTGCGTGCTCTATTATTCTCTTCTAGTTCTTGTTCTGTCGATAAAATCGGTTTCTTATTAATACGTTTTAATTTCGGCTTGTAATCATCCGGGATAACCGGTAAACCTCTAGGAATATCAGGACCTTTTTCATACTCCTGAAAAACTTGTTTACATAGTCTGTCTTCTAATGAATGGAAAGTAATAACTGAAATTCTTCCACCCACATTAACAGAATCAATCGCTTGTTCAATCGACTCTTCAAAAGCACCTAGTTCGTCATTTACCGCAATTCTTATGGCCTGAAAAACTCTTTTAGCAGGATGTCCGCCTGTTCTTCTGGCTGGTGCAGGAATTGCGTCTTTAATAATTTCAACTAAATCAGATGTCGTTTCAATTGGCGTTGTTTCTCTAATATTTTCAATTTTTCGAGCGATTTGTTTAGAAAATTTTTCTTCACCATAACGAAAGAATATTGAAACTAACTTTTCATAGGGCCATTCATTGACTACTTCATATGCTGAAAGCGTTTGTGATTGATCCATTCGCATATCGAGCCTTGCTTCCTGGTGATAACTAAATCCTCTTTCTCCTACATCAAGTTGCGGACTAGAAACCCCTAAGTCATAAAGAATGCCATCTACTTTATCAATATTAAGTTCATTTAAGATAGCTCTTAAATTCCTAAAGTTATCTTTAACGAAAGTTACTTTATCTAAATGATCTTTCAAAATGATGTGTGCATTGTCAATCGCTGTCTGGTCCTGATCGATTGAAATCAATCTACCATTCGTTAATTGCTTGACTAAATAAAGACTATGACCCGCTCCACCTAAAGTACAATCAACATATATACCATCCGGTTTAATATTAAGTTGATCAACAGTTTCTTCTAATAACACAGTAATATGATGGAACATGTTTTCCTCCTATAAATCAAAATCAATTAACTCTTCAGCAATTTCTTCATAGTGCTCTTCAGTATCTTCATAGAAATTATCCCAGCTACTTCTGTCCCAAATCTCAATTCGAGTTGAAACGCCTATCACTGTACATTCCTTAGATAAACCAGCATATTCCATTAAATTCTTTGGAATATTAATACGTCCTTGTTTATCTAGTTCTACTTCTACTGCACCAGAGAAGAATAAACGCATAAATTTTCTGGCATCTCGTTTAGTTATTGGTAAAGTTTTTAATTTTTCTTCAATTCTTTTCCATTCATCTAAAGGATAGCCAAACAAACACTTATCAAGGCCACGAGTAATAACAAAATGTTCTGTTAATTCATCTCGGAACTTAGCAGGTACAATCATGCGACCTTTGGTATCCAATTGATGTTGATATTCACCCATGAACATGGTCATCACCTAGCCTTAATATAAATTTACCACATCCCACCACTTTCCTCCACTAATTATTCAAAACTTTTTTATTTTTTATATGAAAACGCAAAAACCCCCCCACCACGCTAAAAAACAGTGGTGGGGGGAAATCCCAAATATAATGTTGTAATAAGAAAAATAATATCATCTATGGTTTTAAAATCGTATGATCGAACGTGTAGTTATTGATGTTATCAATAACTTCATCAAATATGCCAAAATCGTACGTATTGATAAACTGAAGAGGATGCAACATTCTCTCCTGTAAGCCTCCTCCAGGATTCATCATGTTCCCGATAGCGTTCAACGCTTTAAAATCAACATCATGACGACGTTTAATATCTTGATGATAGCGTTTCTTAAAATATTCAAATTGACGTTTATGATAATTCAAATTATCCTGTAACAATTGTTTTGTCTCCATTGGAACATCTAGTAATTGCATTGCTTCATAATCCGCTTCAATATTTGCAATCGTTTCCTGCATTTGACTAAGTAAGAGTCTATTTTCTTTTGAACCCAAAAAATCGTTCTGGAACTTCGCAATACCATTATCGTAAAGCGAATCAATCGTAATATTGAAACGTTGCATATCCTTTAATAATTTATCATTTATATAGGTTATACGCATACGTGGGACCACTGGAGGCATTTCAACTTTTGCGAAATCAAAAACCTGCTTTAACTCTCCCCAGTATTTAATTTCTGATGGGCCTCCGACAAATGCTAATGTGTTAAATAGCATTTCTTCCATCAATGGACGTGTAACAACATTGTTACTGAATAAATGTGGTGCAACTTGAATTTTAGCTCTCATTTCAGCTTTAGTAAAAGTGGCATCAGATTTAGATAATTTATATTTTCCATCTTCGAACTTTAATAACTGACGTTTGCCTTCAAATGACATAAATAAATGAACATTTGTTTCAGTTAAAATTTGACGTTCTCCGATAAGGGATTCCATCTTCTCTTGTCCATTTCTAAAAGCCTGATTGATTGCTTCATGGTGATCAAACATCCACACAAGTATGTCCGTTTCCAGCGCACGAACTTCTTTGTTCTGGCTATCAATTAACAGTAAACCATAGTCTTTAAATAACGTATGAATAATGTATTGGAAATGATCCGTCCAGTTTTCTGGCAGATTATTTAAAAGTTTATAAATCGATTTTGTTGAATTAGTTTCTGTTAAACTCGTAATAAAGCGGTCAATCGTAAATTTTAATGCTTCCTGTTCAAAGTTAAGTAGAGATACACTATCTGTTACTTCTTCAGTTGGATAATATTTAATTTTATGCACGTTATTTCCCGCTGTAAATACATTAATATGATTCACTTCATCAAAATCATGATCTTCACCTGCAATCCAGAATACGGGTATTATCTTAGTACCTAGTTTAGTTGATTGCTCTTTTGCAAGAACAATTATAGTAATAATTTTATGTATTGTATACATTGGACTAACAAACAGTCCTGCTTGTTGTCCACCGATGACAACTTTATTACCTTCGGCTAAAAGATTTATATTTTCACGTTGTTTTTCGCTTAGTTCAAACTTCGACATATAATTTTCAATTACTTTTGAAAGCTCAGATTCAAGACCATTTGCTTTATCGTTCATACGCAATTTATAACTTTCATCTTTTGTTATATCATATCTATATTGTGATAACACATCATCCTGATGTGTGTAGCGCTCTATAAAAGCCCCTTTGTTATCTGCTAACTGCTTAATTATCTCCACTTGTCTACACCTCGCATTTTATCATTATTTAGTATAATGATAATCAAGCGCAAATACAATTTTACGGCTTACTCAAAAAAATAAGTGTATCGCAAAAGCGATACACTTATAAAAAATTATTTAGAAACTACTTCTTTACCATTGTAAGAACCACATGATGGACATACACGGTGAGATAATTTCATTTCGCCACATGATGGACATTCAACCATACCAGGTACTGATAATTTGAAGTGTGTACGACGTTTTCTTTTCGCTGTTTTAGATGTTCTTCTAAAAGGAACTGCCATTGTATTTTGCCTCCTATCGATCTAGTTTTCAGACATACTGTCTTTTAAAGCTTGAAGTTTTGCAAGCCTTGGATCAACCTTAGGCTTTTCATCTTCTAATTGACTTTCATCAATTACTTCCCAACCTTTACCTTTTGTTAGTTCTAAATCAACATCCTCTTTTACCACACGTACAGGTTTATTGATTACAACTAACTCTTGAATAACGGGTGTTAAGTCTATAACACCATTCAAAATGGCATGTCTATTCTCATCATATTCAACATAATCGTTATCATCAAAATATTCTACTGACTTGATATCGAATGGAACTTCAACATCTTCTAATGTTCTTGCACAAGTCATAACGAATTGTCCAGTTACATGTAAATCAGCTACTACTTCGTTTGACTTAGGTGTTAATTTACCCTCCACCTTAATAGGTGATATATCAACTAACTGTAAGCTAGATATTAAATGATTTAAGTTGATTTCTGATTCAAATGGATAACCACTATCACGATGTTTTCTTAATTCAGCTAATGACCATTTCATATGGTTTCACCTCTTACAAACACAAAATTTATTTTACCTCTTTTAATAACAGTTTGTCAAGATTTTTTCTTAACAGATATTTCTGTTACAATCATTATTATAAACTGATGTGAGGGGAAATACAATGAAGGCAATCGGAATAATTTGTGAATATAATCCTTTTCATAATGGGCATAAATATCAGATAGAGCAGGTTAAAAAATTATATCCAGATGCTATTATTGTGGCAATCATGAGTGGACAATTCGTTCAACGTGGTGAACCTGCATTTATAAATAAATTTATGCGTACAAAAATGGCGCTTGATTATGTGGACTTAGTTGTTGAACTCCCTCAATTCTATGCAGTAAGTTATGCAGATGACTTTGCTCGTGGTGGTATCATGATCGCTAAAAAGCTCGGTCTTGAAGGTTTGTCTTTCGGCAGTGAAAGCGGAGACCTTAACAAAATTGATTTTGAGATAAAGTCACCTACTCGTGAAGATATACGTACTGGAGCAGCATATCCAAAATTAATGAGTGCTGATTTAAAATCCAATGATATATTAGCTCATGCATATGTAAAAGCTACGAGAGAAATATACCCTACCCTGACATTAATTCCAATCTCACGAATTAATAATAATTATACAGATGAAGTTTTGACAGGTACAATTTCAAGCGCAACTGCAATACGGAAAAATTACTTTAATGATAATGATATTAAAGAGACGATGCCTCACAGTGAATTAATCGTCAATGCAGTCCGCTGGGAAGATTATTTTACGCTATTAAAATATCGTATGCTATCCATGAATGTACTTGAACTTCAAGAAATATATACGATGTATGAAGGATTAGAAAATCGATTAAAGAAAGTCATTAGTGAAGTTGAAACATTCGACGAATTAATTGAAAAGATGGTATCAAAACGATATACGAGAAGTAGAATTCAACGGTTACTTGTCTATTTATTGTTAAATATAAAAGAAAAAGATGTTCCTCGATTAAAAGAAATTACAGCTGTACGTGTACTAGGGATGAATGACACAGGACGAAAACTAATTAAATCAATTGAAGATGTTGTAATTGTGACAAATGTAAACAGAGCGTCGCGTGATTATTTCGGTTTAGAAATAAAAGCTACTGAAATATATAACCTTATAAGTTGTAGCTCGATGACAGACTTTAATACGCCAGTTGTATACAAGAGATAACGATTGGGACGCGCTAGTAAAGCGGTTATATTATCTAATTTCTACTGCTTACTCTGACCCTTGCACTTCAACCCATTGGAAAGTATATAAAATTCAACTACTCCATCAAAAAACCACATCTTATCCGGATGTGGTTTTTCAGTATGATTTATTCTTCTTCTGCTAATTGCTTATACTTTTCTTTTAGTGCAATCTCAACATTTTTAGGTACTATACTCGATACATCCCCACCATATTTTGCAACTTCTTTAACCATACTCGAAGAAATAAATGAATATTGGTTGTTAGTCATCATATATAATGTTTCTATATCATCGTTTAATTTCTTATTCATACTTGTCAGCTGCATCTCATATTCAAAGTCAGATACTGCACGTAATCCACGTACGATTTGTTTAGCACCTACTCTTTCACAAAAATGCACAAGTAAACCTGAAAAATAATCAACTTTTACATTCGGAATATCTTTAACCGCTTCTTCAATGAGAGTAAGACGTTCTTCTATCGTGAAAAAACCGGTCTTTTTAGCATTATTCAATACAGAGACATGGATTTCATCAAATAATTCACTACTTCGCTGTATGATATCTAAGTGTCCTTTTGTGACAGGGTCAAAGCTTCCTGGTACTACTGCGATTGTTTTACTCATAATTACCTCTTAATATGATTAATTTTGTTATGCCATATGTTTCATTTTTTATCACTTCATAGTCAAGCGTATCTATTATTTCATTCTTCTCACATTCTATAAGGATTTGACCGTCTTCTGCAAGTAAATCAAATTCCTTAATCATAAGCAATGCTTCGTTAACGATATTCTTTTGGTACGGAGGATCTAAAAAAATCATATTAAACTGAATATCTCTTTTATTTAATGCCTTTAAAGCTCTTTTGTAATCATTCTTATAAATTTCAACTTCTTCGTCAAGAAATGAAGTGTTTTTCTTAATCATCTGTATTGATTCAAAACTACCATCTACAAAAATCACTTTGGAAAGTCCTCTGCTTATCGCTTCTACACCTAATCCACCACTACCAGCAAATAAATCAAGTCCTATGCCATTCATCGGACCGAGAATATTAAACATCGTTTCTTTAATTTTATCTGTTGTTGGTCTTGAAGTTACTCCTTTTGGCGCAGTTAACTGAAATCGTTTATATTTCCCACCAATAACACGCATATATTACTCCTTTTAAATTTATTCTCACGGTTCTTTTCATGTATAATATTAATATCAATAAATAAAGGAGAACCATAATGAAACAAGCTTTTATTTCGCTCGGCGAAGGATATAGTGATCTTTTCGAACTCGAGCAGTTAATGAAATATAATCATGAACGAACGGACTGTTTATTGTTTTTACATACTACGTTGGAAAAACAGCCTAAAACTTCAGTAGTACTGATTATGAATCCAACAGTAGATGGTAACTTCCAGGCGATGTATAGCATATTTGAAGGCATAAATTACCCATATCCTGAAAGCAATAAACGCTTTGATCTCGTAAAGTCATGGGCTGAAAAATACCAAATTTCTATAAAAGAATTTGATGTAAAGGCAAAGCATTTCTTTTATGAAGATGCACTTTATCACCAGTACTTAATTGGCGTGTTACGTCTTCAACGCGTCATTAAACCGATGCATTAAGTTTATTATCACCTGAACTGTAGTCTGTCTTTAATTGTTTATACGGTGAAATGAGAACATTTGTCACAAACTTTAATTTTTCTAGTTGTGAAAGTGTATGGGCTAACTTATCTTCATTGATATACATTGCCACCCATTTTTCTTTACGATTGCTATGTACAATATGTCCATATTTTCGGATTTGACGTTCATGCTTATGACTTTTTAAATAAATAATAAGTTGTTCTCTTTGAACTAATGTCATATGTTTCTTTCCTCTCATTCAGCTTTCTTTTATAGTATCATTTGTTCTGTTAAAATTAAAATAACAAAATTCACTTGGAGGGTTATATTTTGAAAAAAAATACTTTATTAAAAACAATCGCAATAACTGGTCTTACATATTCAGCAACTGTTGCAGCTACTAAAATGACGAGTAAGCAAAGTCCCCGCACTATTAAGCCATTCTTCAGCAAACGTTCACCATACATATTTGCACATCGTGGAGGGTTAAAACTTGCTCCTGAACACACAATGGCTGCATTTAATAAATCTCATAAATTGGGCATTGATGGTTTTGAGATTGATATTAGATTAACTAAAGATAATGAGATTGTAGTACTTCATGATGCATTAGTTGATCGCGTTTCTAATGGTTCTGGTAAAGTATGTGATCATACTTTAGAAGAATTGAAGCAACTTGACTTTGGTTATCATTTTAAAGATATTAATGGCGAATATCCATATCGTGGTCATGAAGATGCTAAAGTTGTTACTTTAAACGAGTTATTAGATGCTTTTCCTGATTTGCTAATCAACATTGATATTAAAGATAGCAAACGATCAACGCCTGGTAAACTAGCCCCTGTGCTATTGTACCGCTTAATTCATTCTAAACAGGCCTTTGAACGCGTTTGTGTAACGAGCTTTGAGGATGAACAAACATTGCGTTTTAATGCATATGCACATGATCGTGTTGCAGTTGGTGCAGGTCAAAACGAAGTTGCTCGTGCTTATTATGCTTTTAATTCAGGAGTGAAACATATGTATCAACCTAATGTGGATACGTTCCAAATACCAACACATTATCGTGGTATTCCATTAAATAATGAGAAATTTATCCAGTTTCTTCAAAGTTTAAATATCGCAGTAGGATATTGGGTCATCAACAGTATCGATGAAATGGATGCTTTACTAAAAAAAGGTGCACACACAATCGTTACAGATCGACCTGATATTGCAATGCATTTAATCAATGAGAAATACAAAAAATAAGTTTAATTAGTTAGATAAAGGAATGGCTAGATTAAGCCATTCCTTTATTTTTTATTTCATATATTTCAATACCTCGGTAATGCGTAACATTTTCAATTTGTAAATCCACAGCTTCAAACATTTTTTCTAGCTGTTGTCTTCTGTTAAAAAAGAGATTACTTTTATAGTATAAAATAATTTTCCCTTTTTTCTTTATTATTCTTTGAAATTCTTTTATAAGTTCTTCTTTTTCAAGAAAAGTATCAAACGGTTGATTAATTAATATATAATGAAACTTCTTATCTTTATAAGGTAATGCGTTACTGGAAGCTATTTCATAATTAAAATGAGGATATATGTGCATTGAAGTTTGCAAATTTCGAATAGACTGATCTAGAATATAACCTTTTATATTTGTCTGCTGGTCAATACTATTCACCCATTTACCGGTATGACATCCAATACATAATACTTTTTGATGATATTTTATAGTTACATAGTTACCAAGAAATTTTTCAAATATCGGGACAAAAATTAAATCACTATTTTTAGCTTTAAATAAATTTTCATCCGTGCGGTTCAAAAATTTAATTTTCTTTTCCCATTTAGAAATGAGTTTCTTCTCATTTACCTCCATAAAAACCTCCTAACTACAACCGCATCCACTGCTGCATGTATGGGATTCAAAAAATGGATTACCTTTTTCTACCTTTACTTCTGCTGAAACAGACGAAGCAATAATGACGAGCACTTCATCCAGTAAAGTTTGTAATTGTGTTTCAAGTAGTTTTACCTGAGCCACTTCAGGATGCATATCATATTCTTTTTTCTTCCTTCTCGTTTCAAGCATTACACTCTGATAATCTGGATGATATCGACCAAATCGGTTAACTTCATCATATCTTTCTTTTATACGGATGAGTTCTTTTTTTAAAAGCTGTACTTCTTCATTTATACTTAAGTCTACATAAGCTTTTTTATACGCTTGATATGACTCACTTTGAAGGATCATATCATTTAATTCATCTGCATAATCCATAACTTCTAAAACATCTATATCATAAATCATAATTCCACTTCCTAATCTGCATGTGTATCCCTGTTTTCATTGTTAATAAAAATTAATGAATAATATGAACCAGAAATTCCTCCACCCATTTCATTAATATTTCTGTAAAGCATATTTTCTCTATGTTCATCAGAGTTTAACCAGCTATTGATTAAACTTGGAACATCATCAAAATTAAAAGCGATATTTTGAGATAAATGTAAATATTTAATATCCAGCTTATTTAATTCACTACCGATTTCATCTTCTACCTGCTTTACTTTCTTTTGTTTTTTCTTGTTTAAAGAAGCGACCTGAAATTGCGCTACATGATTGATTAATTCGTTAGTTTCAAGTGGCTGTCTTCCATTAATACTACGCATATAATTCGTGATTTCAAACATTGTCAATACTTTATTACTGTTAATTGCAACTTCATCTTTAGTGTGAATTTCTTTATTAGCTGTCTTCTCTATCGTTTTACCTTTACTACTCATCGCATAAGGTTGCATTTGAACAAGTGTATCTGGCGCTATATAACGCATCGCCATAACTTTATTAGAAATTCTATCAATATAAACTTGTACAAAAATATCATCATATTGTATTAAAGTCTGTGTTTTAATATCTACTTCGGTTAACTGAAACTGATATTCAGCCTGGTTTGTTTTTATTATCGGCTCACTTACAATCGCATTCCCATTAAAGATATTATCTGCACTTTGTCCAATTTTAAATGGATAACTATTTGCATTTTTACCGGTTGCATAAGCCATTACAATTTTTTTATTACTGACACCAAGTATGTAATATTGATCTTTAAACTCATAGACAAAATTCTTGTAATTAAAATTTGAATCATAAATACGCTTTGGATAACCATATTTACCTGTAAACTGATCTATATTTTTACCGATGTAAACTCCAAGACCTTTACTAAGTTTTGGTCTTTTCACTGTATTATTAGATGAAGGTTTAATATCTTCATTTGAAATCTTCTCTTTTGCAGGATTTTCTAATACATCAAATTTTAATGAAGGTGAATAAAATAAATAAAATAAAAATACACCCATTAAAATGATTAGCAGAAGTTTAATTAAAATACTTTTCAAAAACACACCTTCTTTTTCTATTTCTTAACACTATTCTAACATTATTTGAAATGAAATGAATATTCGATTGCATCAATAGCGATTTTATCTTAAAATTGAAGATAGAATGATTTAGGGAGGAACTTAGGATGGTATTCACAAATTCAGGGATTGAAACAATCGTAGCTGAACAATCTTTAATCCAGCATGTAATGAATAAACACGGTTTAGTATTAGGGGGCCATTGGGATTTTGAACGTGCTACTTATGATTTAAAATATGAATTATCAGAAGGTATCTATTATTTACGTATTCCTGGTTACGCTATTGATGGTGATGTTGGCGCTAGAAATGCTACTTTGCAAATGATGGATCCATATTTAGGTAAACACTATTATCCAACTGGTGTTGAATACGGAGAAGATGAATATTTTAGTGATGCATTAGTTGAACATTGTAAACGTACGATCACTAGCATCTATAATGATATTAAAGCAATTCAAGCATAATTCTAGTTAACTAAGCGTGAACAAATTCATTTGTCTCACGCTCTTTTATTACCAAAGAAGAGGTGATGTCATGGTAAAAAAATGGCTGAATAAACGTACTTTACTCATTATTTCTTTAATCGCTATAGCGATACTTTTTTTATATTTTATTATCCCAATTTCAATTCCTCTTATCTCAGCTTTAGTAATTGCTTTGATGATAGAACCTTTTGTTAAAATACTCGAGAAGAAAGTCGGAAGCAGAAAATGGAG
>CABFOD010001455.1_pt1 | contig 20312 bp, 19 predicted proteins | sample 3521941 | NCBI WGS metagenome assembly CABFOD01 (sample SAMEA5312449, study PRJEB27640) | indoor metagenome | biome: indoor environment; feature: uncontrolled; material: polymer tiles stone | place: Germany | collected 2014-07-07
TTAACTGCGTGAGTACCTTGGCGTAATGAAGCACGTTGTAAGTTGACTGCTTCGAATAATACGTGTTGGTTTGGTTCGATACCAAATACACTTTCATTTAATTCGATAGTTCCTGATTTTGAACCATCTACTTTTAATACATCAAAATTAGCCATAATGTTGTTTCCTCCTTTCACCTAAATAATTATTTATTACCTTTTTTAATTGAAGTTGTAAGTTTTACTAAACCTTTTTTAGGGCCTGGAACGTTACCTTTAACTAAAATTACGTTATTTTCTGCATCAACTTTAACTACTTCTAAGTTTTGCATAGTAACTGTGTTTCCGCCCATACGGCCTGGTAATTCTTTGCCTTTAAATACTTTAGAAGCATCTGAAGCCATACCCATTGAACCAGAACCTCTATGGTAACGAGAACCGTGACTCATTGGTCCACGAGAGAAACCGTGACGTTTAATTGAGCCTTGGAAACCTTTACCTTTAGAAACGCCTGTTGCATCAATAATGTCTCCTGCTTGGAAAGTATCTACAGTGACTTCTTGACCTACCTCGTATGCTGAAACATCAATGTTTCTGAATTCACGAGTGAAGCGCTTAGGTGCTGAGCCTGCTTTTTTAGCATGTCCTTCAGCAGCTTTAGTTGCATATTTATTAGATTTACGATCTTTTTTATATGCTTTTTTGTCTTCAAAACCGATTTGAACAGCGTTGTAGCCATCTACTTCTTCAGTTTTAGTTTGTAATACTACGTTTTGACTAGCTTCTACTACAGTAACTGGTATTAATTCACCGTTTTCTGCGAATACTTGAGTCATTCCAATTTTTCTTCCTAAGATTCCTTTGGTCATCGAAAGTCGCACCTCCTGTTATTTTAATGAATTATAATTTGATTTCGATGTCTACACCTGATGGTAAGTTTAAGCCCATAAGAGCATCAACTGTTTTTGGTGTAGGGTTAAGAATGTCGATTAAACGTTTATGCGTACGTTGTTCGAATTGTTCACGTGAGTCTTTATATTTATGAACGGCACGGATTACAGTATAAACTGATTTCTCAGTTGGTAATGGAATCGGACCAGACACTTGAGCTCCTGAACGTTTAGCTGTTTCAACAATTTTCTCTGCTGATTGATCGATCATGCGGTGATCATACGCTTTTAAACGGATACGAATTTTTTGTTTTGCCATAATTTTCCCTCCTTGTTCGTCTACTTTATAGTGATAGACTTCTCCACGAAAACTCTCTTACACACCGCCATGGCAAAGCGGCCGGGTGTGTCAGTAACCTCTCGCTTCATCGCTTCTTAAAGTCCAACATTAGATATGATACATGATTTATTTCTATTAATCAATAGATAACCATATATTTTTTCTAATTTCATCTAACACATACCCAAGTATTATAACGGATTATGTGCTCTTTTTCAATAGGTAAAATTTAAATAGATAATTTGTAATCAAAATGTTATAATATAACAAGCAATTTTAACTAGGTGGTGATATCATGAAAAGAGGAATTAAATCAGTTTTGCTAGTTCTTTCTATTATATTAGTTGTATCTGAGTTATTATTAGCCATTCCTTTTCTAGGTGGAGGAATCGTTCTTTCAACTGGTTATAATGCTTTGGTACTTAATGGAACGTTATACTTTATTACGACACTTATCCTATTAATAGATAACCAGAATTCTGTTAAAGTAATATTCGTTATTCCATTAATCGGACTAATCGCTAGCTTTGTTGCAATCATTCCTATCATTGGCTGGTTATTACATATCGTAATGGTCGTTTTAATGATCATCTTCTTATTTACGATTATAATTGCGCCAGTATATATCCCATCTAAATATTACAAGACTACTTATAAAAGTTAATATATAAATAGAAAACCACGAGACTTCATTAAATGAAATCTCGTGGCTTTTTTATTATGCATGTACAAATACAAAGTAAGCGACAAAGACGAAGAATAAACCGTACATAATTGGGTGAATTTCTTTATGTCTTTTTGCTACGATCATTGTGATTGGATAGAATATAAATCCGCACGCAATACCTGTTGCAATTGAATATGTTAAAGGCATCATAATCATTGTTAAGAAAGCTGGTACTGCTATCTCAAATTTTTGCCAATCAATTTTACCTAAGTTACTAACCATCAATACACCTACTATAACAAGCGCTGGTGCTGTAACCGCACTTGTAACAACTGCCATTAATGGTGAGAATAATAATGCTGCTAAGAAACAAATACCTGTTACAACACTTGCGAATCCTGTACGTGCACCAACTGCAACACCTGCACTAGATTCTATATAACTTGTTGTAGTTGAAGTACCAAATATTGCACCTACAATTGTTGCTAATGAATCAGAGAATAATGCTTTACCTGCTCTCGGTAATTTATTATCTTTCATTAAACCAGCTTGGTTTGCAACCGCAACTAACGTTCCTGCAGTATCAAAGAAATCTATAAATAAGAAAGTTAAAACGACAATTAAGAATTGTACATTAAATATAGTAGATAAATCACCAAACGCTTCGAATGCTGCACCAAATGTTGGTGATACACTTGGTACTTTGCCTACTATACTATCTGGCATTGCAATTAATCCTGTAATTAATCCCGCAATAGCTGTTAAGACCATTCCGATGAAAATTGCTCCTGGTAATTTTTTAGCCATTAATATAATAGTAATGATAATACCAAATACTGCTAATAGTACTTCTGGATTATGCATTGTTCCAAGTGTAACTAAAGTTGAATCTTCTTTTTTAACAATACCTGCACCTTGTAAACCTACAAAGGTAATAAACAATCCTATACCGGCAGATACAGCCATCTTTAATTCAAATGGTATTGCATTGATAATAACCTCTCGTAAACCACTCATCGTTAATATCGCAAATATAACACCTGAGAATAGTACGCCCGTTAAACCAGTTTGCCATGGAATACCCATTGTAAGCACAACTGTAAACGCGAAAAATGCATTTAATCCCATACCTGGTGCTAAAGCTATCGGGTATTTCGCAATGATACCCATAAATAAACAACCAACTAGTGCTGCTAATGCTGTAGCAACAAACACAGAACCTTGGTCCATTCTCATTGAATCAGGTACATTTTCAACACTTGCCAAACTTAACATTGATGGGTTAACTGCTAATATGTATGCCATAGATAAGAATGTTGTTAAACCACCAAGAATTTCTCTTTTATAATTTGTTCCCAATTCATCAAACTTAAAGTAACGTTTCATCATAAGACTCCTTTATTAATTTCAACACTGTACATTGTATTACTGGGAACATCAAAAATCAATACTTTTTACGAACATTTATATAATTAAATTTATTTATGTTCGTGTTATAGTTCGGTTTTTACGCTTTATAATCCGTGACAGTACGCTTCTAGCCAACTCTATTGCTGCTAAAAGATTAAAAAAACTGAGACATCACACGATGTCCCAGTCTCTATACATATTAAGTTAGAACTTCAATCCTTTTAAAGCATCTTTAAATGGATTGTTTTCTACTTCTTCAGTTTGCATATATTTCTTCATTTCTTTTTTGCCTATTTTGCCTGATTTTCTATTTTTAAGTCTTTCGTCCATATGCTCTTGTGTTTCTGTATGGCCACACACACATCTATAAGTTGCTTTTTTACCTGTTCCATACAGTGTAAGTTTCTTCTTACAGTTTGGACATCTGGCATTTGTTTGTCTTTGTTGATTCTTCTTAGTCTTACATGTTGGATCTTGACACACGAGCATTTGACCATTTTTCGTTTTAACTTTAAGCATAAATTTACCACAAGTCGGACACTCAGTCGTTGTGATATTATCATGCTTGAATTTATCATCACTTTCTTTAATATCCGCAATGATTTCTCTCGTGAAGTTTCTCATTTCATTCATGAATTTATTTTTAGAATAATTTCCTTTTTCGATTTGAGTTAACTTCATTTCCCAATCTGCTGTTAATTCTGGTGATGTCAGTTGTTCAGGTGCTAAGTTTAATAATTGTTTACCTTTAGGCGTAATCTTAATTTTACCTTGCACCGCTTCTATTACATTAGAACTATATAACTTCTCGATGATATCCGCTCTTGTCGCAACTGTTCCGATACCACCTGTTTCATTTAAAGTTTGAGCCATTTTCTTATCTTTAAGTTTAAAGAAATGATGTGGTGATTCCATCGCTTTAAGTAAAGTTCCTTCATTGAAATACGCAGGCGGTTCTGTATCTTTACTAACGACATTCACTTTTTGTATGTTCACATGCTGCTGTTCTTCAAAAGGCAAAGCTTTCACATGCGTCTTTTCTTCATATAGTTCTTTAAAGCCTAATTCAACTGCTACTTCTTGTGTCAGTTTAAAAGTTTCCCCTTCACATGTTAATGTCACAGTTGTTTCTTCATATTGATATGGTGGTAATAATACTTCTAAAAATCTTTCAGCCACTAGCATATAAATTTTCTGTTCTCTAGGAGATAACTGATCAAAGTTAGGTCTCACTTCTGTTGGTACAATCGCATGGTGGTCTGAAACTTTCTTATTATCAACAAAATGTTTACCCGCTCTAATTGGTTTTTTAAGCAATGGTACAGCATGTGATTTAAGTGGTGTAGCACTTAATGATGATACGCGTTCTTTCAGAGAAGAAACCATATCATCTGTTAAGTAGTTAGAATCTGTTCTAGGATAAGTCAGTACTTTATGTTGTTCGTACAATGCTTGCATTGTATTCAACGTTTCTTTCGCACTCATTTTATAACGTTGATAAGCTGTTTGTTGCAAACTTGTAAGATCGTATAACTTTTGAGGATACTTTGTTTTTTTCTTCTTCGTGATATTTTGGATAATACCCTTTTTATTTTGAACTTTTTGTTTAACTTGCTCTATTAAATCAGCATCAAATGTTTTATCTCCACTCTTACTCAACCATTTAAATTTATAACCTTCTACTTCAATATTCATCTGATAATACTTTTCAGGTTTAAATGATTGAATTTCTTGTTGTCTCATTTGTACAAGATTTAAAGTTGGTGTTTGTACACGACCACATGATAATTGCGCGTCATATTTCGTTGTTAAAGCTCTAGTCGCATTTATACCAACAATCCAATCCGCTTCACTTCTACATAATGCGGCTTGATATAAATTGTTGTATGCTTCACCAGGTTTTAAATTTTGAAAGCCTGCTTTAATTGCTTTTTCAGTAACTGAACTGATCCATAATCGCTTAATTTGCTTTTTAACTTTTGCTTTTTCAATAATTAATCTTGCAACAAGTTCACCTTCCCTACCAGCATCTGTCGCAATAATAATTGAATTCACATCGTCTCGCTTCATCAAATGTTGAACTGTGTTAAATTGGCTTCTTGTTTTCTTAATTACAACATGTTTCATATAGTCAGGAATAATTGGTAAGACATTTAAATTCCATTCTTTAAATTTCTTGTCGTACTCTTCAGGCGTAGCATTCGTTACAAGATGTCCTAATGCCCAAGTAACGATATAATTTTTATTTTCAAAGTAACCTTTCTTCTGATCATGAATACCTAATGCTTTAGCGATATCACGACCTACTGAAGGTTTTTCTGCAAGAACTAATGCTTTCATTTCTTTTCACCCATTCTTTTTTACATTCGTACTATTATAACATGAATAAAAAGTGTTCTAAAGGCATGAAAAACTTTTATAAATTTTCGATTAATCGTATAATGGAATAAAATAATCGTTGAATATTAAAGGAGTGACTATCATGCAAATACTGCCTCTTAAAGAAATCGATCCGATAGCTTCTTATTTACACGAAAAAAACAGGCAAGAAACTAATTACGTGACACATATACCTCAGTCAATAGAAGAGATTAAGAATGACTTAAGCCATAAATTTGATGAAACCACCTTCTACTATATAGAAGATCATGACACCATTACCGGGATATTAGGATTTGAGCGTGTAGATGACGAGACTTCAAATGTATGGGGGCCAATCGTTAATGATACAAATGAGGAAACGTTAAACGCTTTAAAAGAAATATGGGAAACACTTTTAAACGATCATCCAAACATTAAATATTGCCACATTTCGCTACATAAAGATCACATTTTAAATAATAGTAAACTGAAAAGACTACATGCGGGATATGTAGAAACACAATATACATTAGAAATTCAACAACCACCTTTACCAATTGATAAGCAACACCAAATGACGCCATACAGCAAACCTTATTACTATGCCTTTAATAAATTGCATTCCAATAGTTTCAAACATAGTGATATAAGTGCTGATGATATTATAGATTCATTAGATGATAATCATGCACTTTATTTATATATAGCTGAAGGCCTTGTTAAAGGCTATATCTATCTATCCATAGACATACCTGAGAAGTTAGCAACTATTCCTAATTTAGCCTCTCACCATGATTACAGAAAACAAGGCATCGCGTTTCAAATGATTCATTTCGCGACGACAGAAGCGTTTAATCATCAAGATGTCGAAACAGTTCGTATTTATGTAGTTAGTAAAAAGCATGAACAAATACAATTATTATATGAAAAAGTCGGTTTCCACATCGTCAATGAAACACATCATTTTAAATATGTGAGACCATACGATGTTTAACTTTTAAACTAAGTCCCATGAATGTTTATTGAGCATTCATGGGACTTTTTTAACAGTAAAATTACATTGTGAGCTATATGTTTTACAATAAAAAAGTTTCGGGCGTATAATACTTGGGTAGTTTAAATAATACAAATAAATAGAGAAAGCGAGTCTTGTGTATGGAATACCTTATAGCGCTATTACCAGCATTGTTCTGGGGAAGCGTCGTATTAATCAATGTTAAAGTTGGTGGAGGTCCTTATAACCAAATCTTAGGTACAACAATCGGGGCTTTCATCATCGGTTTATGTCTATTCTTCTTTGGTGATGTGCACTTTACATTCACTACAATTATTATCGGTATGATTTCAGGTGCTTTCTGGGCACTTGGACAAGGATTTCAACTTAGAAGTGTAGACTTAATTGGCGTTTCAATAACGATGCCTATATCTACAGGCTTACAATTACTTGGAACAACATTATTCAGTGCTGCATTTTTAGGAGAATGGTCAACAGGTACGCAAGTTGCACTTGGCCTATCAGGTTTAGTGTTACTGATTATCGGTGTAATATTTACATCTGTTCAGAAAAAAGGTTCTGGAAACAGTGGAAATACTAAAAAGCTTGGTAAAGCTATTCCAATATTACTCATCTCTACTGTCGGTTATGTCGTATACGTTGTAATCGGCCAAGTATTCGGTGTTGAAGGTTGGGATGCACTATTTCCACAATCTATAGGTATGGTAATTGGGGGTATCATTTTATCATTCAAACATAAACCTACTGTTAAACATACGTCACTCAACTTATTGCCAGGGATTGTATGGGCATTAGGTAATATGTTCCTATTCATTTCACAACCAAAAGTTGGTGTCGGAACGAGCTTTTCATTCTCACAAATGTTAGTAATCGTTTCTACTTTAGGTGGTATTTACCTATTAGGCGAACAAAAAACAAAACGTCAAATGACATTTATTTGGATAGGTATCGTGTTAATCATTATTGCAGCATTCATTATTGGTGCAGCTAAAGGGTAAACTCAATATATAAAAATAGGAGTGTTTAATATGTATGAAGATTTAAAAGATAAAGTTGTGATTGTCACTGGTGGTAACAGTGGTATTGGTAAAGCAACTGCTGAACGATTTGGTAAAGAAGGATCAAAAGTTGTCATTGGATATTTAGATCACGTTGAAGAAGCTGAAAAAATCGTTCAATCTATTAAAGATTCTGGTGCTGATGCGGTTGCAATTAAAGCAGACGTTTCAGTCGAGGCAGATATCAAGAACTTGATTCAACAAACACACGAAACATTTGGTCGTATAGATGTGTTAATCAATAATGCTGGTTTCGAAAAACCAATTCCATCTCATGAAATGAGTTTAGAAGAATGGTCTAAAGTTATCGATATCAACTTAACAGGTGCTTTTATTGGTAGTAGAGAAGTTATCAATTACTATTTAGAGCATGATATTAAAGGTCAAATCATCAATACTGCAAGTGTGCATGATGTTATTCCTTGGCCAAACTACGTCAATTACGCAGCAAGTAAAGGCGGCTTAAAATTGATGATGGAAACTTTATCTATGGAATACGGTAAAAATGGTATAAGAATTAATAATGTTTCTCCAGGGGCTATTGTTACAGAACATACTCGCGAAAAATTCTCTGACCCTGCAACACGCGAAGAAACATTAGAAATGATTCCACTACATGAAATTGGTGAAGCGGATCAAGTTGCAAATATTAATGCATTCCTAGCTTCAGAACAAGCAAGTTACATTCACGGTACAACAATATATGTTGATGGCGGAATGACAAACTACCCTGCTTTCATGGGCGGTAAAGGTTAATATATAACAAAAAGCGTTTGGATGCGAAATCCAAACGCTTTTTTTGTGTTTAATTAAACAAAGAAAAATTGATATACATATAAAATGACGATTGATATGACAATACTTAAATTAGTAGCCATGCCGACTATAGGTAAGGTCTTATATTTAAATGTAATGGCATAAGACAGTACTGAAACACCTATAGGTAATAACCAACCAATAAGTAACGTCGTTTTGATCATTGGGTCATCAACAGGTAAGAAGAAATGAACAAGTAATCCCATTAATAAACCAAAGCCATAATGAAATGCTAAGTATTTAACAACAATCGGTAAGTATGCTTTTTCGATTTTAAAATTCAAGAATAAACCTAATAAGATCATGGATAATGGCATATTCGCATTTGCAATAATTTCAAAGAAATCTATCGCTTTGTCAGGTACTTTAATGCTCATTATATTTAAGATAAACATAATCATATATGTCATAAGTGGAACGGTCTTTAATAAATTTAAACCCATTCGTTTAAAGTCAAATTGATCGCCACCATCGTTGAAGTAACTACCAACAAAATATGTTACACCGAACATAATGATAGCTGTACCAATGTCTAACATACCAAAGTATAATAAACCATTTTTTGGCCAAATTTGTGCGACTAATGGATATGCAAACAGTCCAATATTAACTGAAGCGGCCATCATGCCCACAGTACCTCTTATTTGATTATTATATTTTTTCTTGAATAACCATATGATTAGTAGCTTTGCTATAATGCCATATAATAGCATTAATATAGGAAGCCATCCTAAAGATAAATCTAAATCAGATCCATTTAAATTTACAATCACTAATGAAGGCAAAGTAACATTTAGTACAAGTGTTGCAAGTACATTACCATCAGAAGCTTTAAAGAATTTAAGCTTCTTTAGAACGTATCCTAAAGCAATTAATAAAATAATCATTATAAATTTTTCTGTCACTTTATCACTTCTCTCATTAAACTCACATTTATCTATATTAACAACAGTTTAACTTCTATGCACACTTTTTGTTTGAAATATTAATAAATTATACTAAAATTAGTTTAGTTATATTTAATAATATCATCAAATCTTACATCAATGACTTTGGCTAAATCTGCTGGATCAAGTTCAATCTGATAGCCACGTTTACCTGCACTTACGATAAACGTAGATAATGATTCTGCATTGATATCAATTACGGTTTGATATGTTTTTTTCATACCAATTGGAGAACAACCACCTCTTACATACCCTGTAACTTTGGTGAGTTGATCAAGTGGTAAGAGTTCTAATTTTTTCTGACCAACAGCTTTACTAGCTTTTTTCATATCAAGATGTTGAACGACTGGAATAACAAAGATGAAATATTCGCGATTCCCATTTGTTAATACAAGCGTCTTATACACTTGATGTTCTGGTTTCTGAATTAATTGCGCAACTTCATGACCATCTAAATGATCTTTTCCTATTTTAAATTCATGAGTATGATAAAATATATTATATTGATCTAAGATGCGCATCGCATTGGTTTTAACTTTTTTCAATTTATCACCTACTTCATAGCTATTTTATAAAAAGGAGTGTTTAAAATGGATTTAAACCAACAACTTTCTGAACTTAAATATGATTACATACGTATACAAAATGACCTAGAAAAGAGAGAATCTACTGGTCAAGCAACCGACTTACTTGAAAAACAACTTGTCAAAATCGAAGAAGAAATCAGTAAAGTTCGCGCTCAACTTGATCAAGATTAACGAAAGGAAATGACTATGTTAATTCTCATACTTTTATTATTTACCATTATTTATCTTATTATTAGTTACTTAAGTATATACCAACTACATACGATGCTTACGCAAGCTTTAAGATTTATAATGGGGCTTATGCTTATTGTCTTTTTAGGCAGTATTGTATTTAGCTTTGCAATGCAAACTTGGTGGATATTAGCTGTATTGGTTTGTCTCGTTATCAATGTTGAAATCACAGCATTTAAATATCGTATTAAAGACCAAAAAGCGATTCAACTACTCAATTATATGTCGATCTTTATATTGATCATATTTGTGATTTTATTATTTATAGTGTTTTAATACCCTAAAGCATATCGACAAAATCTCATTTATGTGAAAAAGCTGAGAATATTTATTTCTCAGCTTTTTTTATTTGTATAAGTGAGCTAGACCTTGCAACCTCTTAGCACCTTCCAATAGTTCGTCATCACTTAACGCTAATGAGATTCTGACATAATTTTGACCATTATCGCCAAATGGTATACCTGGTGCGACTAATATAGAAACCTCTTGTAATAAGTATTCTACAAATGCTTCTCCATCATAATCTGGAGGTGTTTGTAACCAAAGGAATATACCACCTTTCATTGGCTCAAATGGTATACCTACTTCTCTTAATGACGCTTCAAATTGATCTCTTCTCGTCTTAAATATTTCATTTTGTTTAATAAGAAAATCATCACATTCATTTAAAGCGACTGTACTCGCATCTTGTAATGCACCAAACATACCAGCATGTGTGTGCGTTTGGTATTTCTTTAAAGCAGCAATCATTTCTTTGTTACCGACTGCAAAGCCTACTCTGTAACCAGACATGTTATACCCTTTTGATAAGGAAAATATCTCTACAGCTGTTTCTTTAGCCCCTTCCGATTGAAGAATACTCGGATTCTTCTGATCAAATCCGAAAGCACTATATGCAAAGTCATGTATAATATTTGTTTGTGTATCTTTAAATTTAGCAATCGTTTCATCAAAAAACTCAGTATTTGCAACAGAGCCTGTTGGATTATTTGGATAAGTTAAATAAATTAATTTTGTCTTATCTAAGATTTCAGGTTCTATTTCATCCCACTGTGGTAAGTATTGATGTTCAGGCGTTAATTCTAAAGAATATGGTTTAGCACGAGCGAGTAGAACACCTGCTAAATAATCTGTATAGCCTGGATTCGGTAATAACACAAAGTCATTAGGCTCTACGACACAAATCGGTAAACCGACTAAACCATTTTTTGTACCATATAAAATACATACTTCCTCTTCTTTATCTAAATCCACATCATATTGCCTCTTATAAAAATCTACAATCGCTTGTTTAAACGTGTCTTTACCATGAAAAGCACCATATTTCTGATTTTCTGGATTTTGTACAGCTTTTATAAATTCATCTACGATAACTTTTGGCGTTTCACCATCTGGGACACCAACCGCCATATTAATTAACGGTAACGGACCATGTTCAACCTTACGACCCATTGTCTTTCCAAAGTAACTGTCTGGTATTTCTGATAATAGTTTTGATATTGGCACAATAACGACTCCTCGAAATAAAATTCTTCAGACTATTTTTTGTATATGAATATATTCTATCAAAGTATGAAACACGAACAAGTATTTTCTTATTAAATTACTAAGAAATAAATCATAATAGGTATATGGAATGGTTACTCAGGTTGCTTTTATTAGGATAGGCCTCCTTAGTTACAATTCTCTCGACTTTTGTTACTAACGGCGCCAATATATATTTACTACATACAAAAACCCCTCCTTGTCTCATAGACATGGAGGGGTTAATCATCTATTCTATACGTTCTTTCGGTCTTTTAAATATTGCTCGCTTAAATTTCATAATGATTTCATATGAAATTGGCACAACTAATAGTGTTAATAATGTTGAAGAAATCAATCCACCTATTACTGTAATTGCTAATGCTTTTGAAATAAGAACAGAACTTCCGCCACCAAATAATAGTGGTACTAATGCCCCGATTGTCGCAATAGCTGTCATTAAGATAGGTCTTAAACGCGTGCCTGCTGCTTCTATTAATGCTTCTCTTGTAGTCATGCCCGCTTCTTCCATATTAATCACTCTATCTATTAATACAATCGCATTCGTTACAACAATACCAATCAACATTAACATACCAATCATACTTGGTACGGATATTGTCTCTTGTGTAATTAACAGTCCTGCGATTACACCAATAATAGATACTGGTAATGAGAATAATATTGCAAATGGTGCTAATCCACCTTTGAATGTTAATACGATTACTAAATATACGATTAGAATCGCAGCGCCCATCGCAAGCAACAGCTGTTCTATTGCTTCGTTGATATCATCGTTTGTACCGCCAACATTTAATTCAACATCTGTTGGTGTATCAATTTTAGAAACTTTTTGATTAACATCTGTTGTCACTTTAGCAACATCGTCTGCCGTGATTTTCGCATCTACAGAAACAGAAATTTTGTCATTTTCTCTTGTGATTGTATCTGGTGAAGTTGTTTTCTTCAATGTCGCAATATCACTTAGTTTCACATCTTTACCTAATGGAGATGTAATCTTAGTATCTTCTAATTTCTTCTCTGACCAATCAGTTTCTTCTTTTTTAGTCAGTTTAACATCGATAGATTTACCATCATCATTCAATTTAGTAACGACTTTTTCTTGTGTAGTTTGATTAAGCGTCATAGCAATTTGACCTGCAGAAAGTCCTAATTTGCTCGCTTTGTTTTGATCAACTTTCACATCGTATTGCTCATAAGATTTAGAAAGGTTCGAACTTACGTTTTCTACACCTTTAACTTTCTTCATTTCTTTCTCTACATCTTTAACTGTACCTTCTATAGCTTCAGTTGATGGACCTGATACTTTTACAGATACTTCGTTCGCTGTACCGCCAGTAGAGAAATCTTGTTGTTTCCATTCACCTTTATGGTTGAATTTACCGATATGATCCATGACTTCTTTACCGACATTATCCCAGTTAGGCGTATCTTTATCGTATTTAACCATTAAAGCCATGTCATTTTTGGCAGAAGGATTAAATGGATTTTCTCCACCTACACTATATTGAACAAATTCTACGTTTTTATCTTTTGATAAATATTTCTCAGCTTGTTCACCGTTTTTAACAACTTGATCTTCTTTTTCTCCTGGTGAAGGTTTATAAGTTAGTGCTAACATTTTATCTTCACCTGTATCGATAAACGATTTACCGATATAAGGTGTAAATACAAGTGCAATACTTGCGATAACAAGCACAATACTTAATACAATAACGAGCCATTTATGATTCAAATTCCATTTTAAAATACCTTTGTATTTATCCGCTAACCAATGTCCTCTTTCTTTCTTATCTTTCTTAATTCCATTTCTAAAGAAAATGTGTGAAAGTACTGGCACGATTGTTAATGCTATGAGTAGTGAAGCTAATAAACTAAATGCTACTGCTAAAGCAAATGGTCTAAACATTTCTCCAATTTGTCCAGTTACAAAAGCTAACGGTAAGAATACGACAATTGTAACGATTGTTGAAGACATGATTGGAATAAACATTTCTTTCGTCGCACTTGTTATCAGTTTACTACCTTTCAGTTCTTCACCTTTATCCGACATGCGTCGATAAATATTCTCTATAACAACAATGGAGTCATCAATAACACGTCCAATTGCAACTGTTAATGCCCCTAAAGTTAAGATATTTAATGAAACATCCATCGCTTTTAGACCGATGAGTGCCATTAATAATGACATTGGAATAGAAACCATCGCGATAATAGTTGATTTAATATCTCTTAAGAAGAACATAATGATAATAACTGCAACGATAGAACCGATTAAAGCTTTCTCAACCATTGTCGATACTGAGTCTTTAATTGTTGATGCTGTTTCCATCAATTGTACAGATTCTATGTTCTTATGATCTTTCTTATAAGCTTCAAGTTCTTTGTCTACATTATCAACGACATCTACTAAATTGGCATCTGTAGATTTCGTTACTTGAAGAGCTAAAGCATCTTTACCATTTGTTTTAGAAATTGAATCTCGTTTCTTCTCTTGTTTAACATCTGCGATATCAGATAATTTTACAGATGGGATACTTTGAGATGCGCTACTATCACTTGATTCAGAACCCTCTTGACCTTGTTGAGCTTGCTGGCCTTGTTGTGATTGACTTGCTGCACTTTGCTCTCCACCACTTGAAGCACCACCTGTCATAGGTATTTCTAAATCTTTCAGCGCTTTAATTGAAGTGAACCTTCCATCTACGACGATTGATTTCAAATCATCACCAAATGTATATAAACCTAAAGGTGATTCTTTCGTAGCACCGTCGATATATTGAAGCACTTCATCTTCACTCATACCACGTTTCGTTAATTCATTTTGGTCAAATTCTAAATTAACTTCTTCTAAAGTTTGACCAGACAATGATACATTTTGAACGCCGTCTACTTTTTCAAGTTTAGGTATTAAATCTGATTGCATTTGCTTTGTGACTTTTTCAAGATCATCATCTTTATCAGAAATTGAATAACTCACAACTGGGAATGAGTACATAGACATTCTACTCATATCCGGATCTTGAACACCATCAGGTAAATCTAACGCTTCTAGTTTCTTTCTTAATTCAGTCTCAGCTTCATCCATGTCTGTCTGATATGTATATTCTAATGTAATTGCTGAAGCATTTTCTAAAGACTGACTTGTTACATTTTGTACACCTTCTAGATTTTGAACTTCTTTTTCAACTGGTTCTGTTACATTGTCTAGTACACTTTCAGGTGTTGCACCTGGATATGGCGTCGTAATTGTTATAACAGGTGTTGTAATATCCGGTAATAACTCTAGTTTCATTTTAAACGCTGAATATATGCCGCCAAGCAAAATAATAATTGTCATAAGCAAAATAGCAAATTTATTATTCAGCGAGAACTTGATCATTTTTTGAACCACTCAACTTCCCCCTAATTTATGATTTGTAAATAATTGTATAATAATTTAACGCTGAAACATACCTTATACATAAAGAAAGCACTAAAATTTTAATAATTTAAAGTTTTAGTGCCTTAATCTTATGTCTAGTTTCTCTTGATTTTCTTTTCGATTTTTCTTTTATAAGTGACTACTGCTGGCTTAACTTTCTCGATTGCAGTGTAAAGTGGTTTATTTAACACATAATCAAATTCACCGATTTTCTCACTTAAATAAGTACCCCAAACTCTCTTGAATGCCCATAATCCATAATGTTCATGGTCTTGGTCTGGATTATTGTCTGTACCACCGAAGTCAAACTTAGTAGCGCCTTTTTCTTTAGCAAAGCGCATCATTTCAATAATCATGCGATGATTCGGTAAAAACTCACGATATTCATTTGATGACGCACCATATAAATAATATGATTTCTTACCTGAGAAGATTAAGATACCGCCAGATAAATACACGCCATCTGGTTTTTTACTTTTTAATTCTTCCATTTCTTGAATACGTTTTTCAAAGTTACCTAATTTTTCATCAGCATCATTTAACTGATTAACGACTTTCTTAGTTTGTCTTCTATTTGCTAATTTTTCTTTCTCTTCAAGTAGTGCATCACGTTCTTTAAATAAGTCTTTTAAGACTGTATCAGGCACAACTTTAACTAAGAATAATTCACAGTCGCCATCTGGATGTAAATGATCATAAATATTCTCAAAGTATGAAACATCTCTTGTTAAGAAATTATCTCTCTCACCAGTTTCTTCCATGATTTTCGCAAAGATTTTTAAGTCGTCACGGTTACCAATAACTAATTCAGTACCTCTTTTTAAAGAGTTTCTAACACGTGAACGGTTTCGTTTATCAAAGCTTTGCATTAAGTCTTCTTCAGGTTGATCGATTTTAGTGATCATCGTCATTCTAGGTTGAATATATTTCTTACTTAATCCATCTTCAAAACCTTTATGTTCAAATCCTAATGAAGTTAAATATTCAAGAACACCTTCAGATTGATCCACTTCTATATCTGGGTCAATTTTAATGGCATAACTTTTCTCATTACGTGCGATTTCTTTAGATAATTCAAAAAGTACTTTAACAGATGTTTCGTCTTTATAATCAACAACAAAACCTCTAGATATGTAACATAATGTATATGGTAGCTTTGGCACTTTCTTAAATAAAAGTTGTGCTACACCTGTTATCTTTTCACCATCGCCCACTGCTATACGACGAGAATACCAACCTGTAAGCTTTTTGGATTCTGCCCACTTTGTAAGTTGCAACATATCACCATTTGGATGTTGCTTTACAAATTCATCATGTTGCTCATGAGTGATATTCATTTTCTTTATCGTCATTTATAAATCTCCTTTTTATCAATTCGTCTTTTAATTATACAATGAAACGTACTATAATTTCACGCAAAAGACCAATATTTGTTATACTTGTCATATAAAACATACAGTTAGGATTGAAATATATGAGACAACTTGTTCTAACGCTTTTTATTATTATAAATATCATACTGATTGCGGTCAGTCTAAATTTTGATAGCACGATTAATTATTTAAGCTATCGTATCATAACTGTTGCCTTCACCTTGCTACTAAGCATCGTCTTTATTCTTGAGAACGCTCGTAAATCTATATTATTTATAGCCATTATAAGCACCTTAATTGCACTCGTGCATTTAGGCATTATTATTCAAAGCGTCTATCTCAGTGTTTATGCAAATTAGCTTTGAATTCGTAACACGCGCCTTTAAATAAAATGCGCGTGTCTTTTTTTATATTTGTTGATGAGAGTGATAATGTCGTGTATTTCTCTTCAACATCCTCTGTAAGTTTAATGACAACATCATCTTCTATAAAGCTTAACTTAATATAATTTTCGCTTTTCTCAATCTCTTTCAATCCATACCATGATTGCCAATTTTGACTTGATTCATGAATATTCTTCACTTGAATCGTCACTTCATCGATTGATAAATCATCATGAAAATTAGCTTTTAAAGATGCTGCTCTTTGTTCATCACTTTCTCCCCACTGAATGATGAATGGTAAATTTAAATCTTGCTTATCATCTAAATATAGTAATTGCCATTTTATCATTGTGCCGTCCGGTTTTGTTCTCGACATTTCAATTGGTCCTACTATATCTAAATCAAATTGCTCTAGATGAGTCTTAACGTTATCGATATTTTGTGTTCTGAGGCAGATCCTTTTAAATCCTTCTTGTACATGCGTATCTTTAAATGTATTCGCAAAGCTTAATCTACCTTCTTCTGTTTGAGCATATGAACGTGCTAAAGCTGCATCAAAGACATCAATCCACTCTATATAATGTAAATCTATATAACTTAATTGATTGTATGTTCCTAATTGCGTATGTTTACCACCTTGGATGGATTGTATATATTGATGTGGAAATTCAATTGATTCTATACCATCTACGTAATGAATAATATGATCAAATTTTAAATTCATGTACATACCCTCCTACTTTTAAGCTGCTCTTTTAAACACTTTACTATTAATGAAGAATAAAATAATCAACAATATTGAAACGATAATGATCGTCAGGACATATGGATATACTTCATGTTCTCCTTTTATACCCACTAATGGTGAAACGATACCACCGAATAGAAATTGAGATAATCCTAATAAACTTGCCGCACTTCCTGCGCCGCCTTTATTGTTAGCCATCGCAATAGAAAAACCTGTCGTACCAATTGCAGATACTGGACTAACGAGTATAAAGAATCCAATCATTAATATCCAAATTGATAAACCATTCATTAATGTGATTGAAACGATAATTACACCTATAATTTGAATCATGCCGAATAAACGCATAAGTACATGTTCGTCATAATAGTCGACTAATTTATTAATAATTTGACCGGACAATATTAATCCAAGTCCATTAAAAGCAAACATACAACTAAAAGCTAATGGTGAAATATGATAGACAGATTGCGTTATGAATGATGAAGCGGATATGTAACTAAATAGCAACGCGTATGTACAACCTTGTATAAATAAAGGCATTAAAAATTTTGGACTTTTGAGTAAATTTTTAAAGTCTATTAGTACTTCACTGATTCTACCTGATGAACGTTCTTCTACTGGTAATGATTCAGTTAATTTTACTGAAGATAAGCTAAACATAATAAAGCCGAATATCGTTAATAAAATAAAGACTACTTTCCAAGTTGAGAACGATAATATAATACCACCCAATACAGGTGCTAAAATAGGTGCTACACCATTAACAAGCATTAATATCGCTAAGAATTTCGTTAAAGCTTTACCTTTATATAAATCACTGGAAATTGCCCGGGAAATAACTGCCCCTGCCCCACCAGTAAAACCTTGTACAAATCGTAATGCCATCATGACGTATATATTAGGTGCAAACACACATAGTATTGAAGCAACTGTATAAACAATTAATGCAACCATGAGTGGTCGTTTACGCCCTATAAAGTCAGATAGTGGCCCGACAAATACTTGTCCAACTGCTAAACCAACCATAAAGAGTGTGAGCGTCAATTGTGTATTTGACGTTGTAGTATCAAAATCACGACTAATTTCTGGTAATGCTGGTAAATACATATCTATTGAAAATGGTCCAAATGCGGTTAATAAACCGAGAATCACGATTAAAAATAATGAAGGCTTTGCCATCTTTTGTTCGTTCATGAAATACGCTCCTTTTATATCTATTACCTAATATTATTGCTTAACAATTTTCAAATAGCAATGTTATATGTGAACACTTATTAAAATACTTTACTTTCAGATAGTCATCCTTCAAAATATATTCAGAAACTTAGAATCGGAGTGGAAACATGAACATTTTTTTAACAGGTGCTACGGGATTTGTAGGTGCAGAGTTAATACAATCACTTGCAAAAGATGCACAAAAGCAATTTTATGTATTATACAGGAGTGAGCAGAAGAAAGATCAATTGCTCAATAAATTAAATCCATCGTATCATTCAAGAATTCACTTTATTAATGGTGACATTACAGAAACATTATGTGGTGTATCTGAAAGTGATATTGAAACGATACCTCAAATAGATAAATTTTATCATTTAGCTGCACTCGTCAAATTTAATTTCGAACTTGCAGATGATCTTTATCAAATCAATTATATCGGTACACAACATGCTTTGGACTTAGCAGAACAAATACAATCAAAGCATTTTTTATATGTCTCAACAGCCTATACGGTTGGTGAACAAGAACGCGGTAACGAAGTACTTCATTCAATCGATTCACCTACAAATAATCCTTATGAAGCGACTAAAATTAAAGCTGAACATATCGTGATGCAAAGAAAAACAATGGCAACATCAATCATACGTCCAGCAATTATAATAGGCGATTCCGTAACAGGAGAAGCAGATTCAAACTTTACGCTGTATGGCTTTATGAAAGCATTAAAAGTCTTCAAAAGACGTGTAGAAAAAAAGAAAGATCATTCAATATATAGACTATTTGGAGATGCAAGTCATACGTCAAATTTCGTACCCGTTGATTATGTTGTACAAGTACTCACAGTGGCATGTGATTATGCAGAAAATCATAAGATTTATCATGCAACCAATCAGAACCCACCATCAAATCACTTTATATTTGAAACAATCAAGAAACACTTAAACTTCCATCAATTAGAAGTTGCACCAATGAGTGAGATAAACACAATAACAGATGAAGAAAGAGTGCTGAATAGTTTTATCGATGTATTTGCACCTTACTTCTCTAAATCTATCAAATTTAATGATGAGAATACGGGAGAAATGCTCAAAAAAGCAAACGAACAAACACTCGTACTTTCAAAAGAAACGTTAGATATGATTATCGGAAAATATTTTATGAAATAATAAGCAAGCTAGGACAATGAGATTGTCCTAGCTTGTTTTTAGATATATTAGAATGTGCTAACTTCCATTATTTCGAATTGTGGTAGTTAGAATGCTGTAACTTCCATTATTCCGAATTCTGGTAATTAGAACGCTGTAACTTCCATTATTCT
>CABFOD010000318.1_pt1 | contig 20157 bp, 19 predicted proteins | sample 3521941 | NCBI WGS metagenome assembly CABFOD01 (sample SAMEA5312449, study PRJEB27640) | indoor metagenome | biome: indoor environment; feature: uncontrolled; material: polymer tiles stone | place: Germany | collected 2014-07-07
TACTCACTTGTTTTATAATGCAACAAAAAATAAATGCAGTGTTTAGAATGCCGATAGCTGTGCAGGATTTAGATCATTCTCAATCATCAGAATCGTTGATTGCAATGCTTAAAAATAATCATGATATGACAGTTAAAATAATTGGTGATGAAGAAAGTTTTATAGAAGATCGTGTAAAAGCTAAAGAAGCCGTGATAAGTTTATCAATTCCTGAAGGTTTCAATGAGCAAGTAAAGCAACGATCTTTACGAGATACGATTCAGCTTTATTATCGTGACGACTTTATTGGAGCTATTGCCCAGGAAATAGTAAGTAAAACATTATTTGAAGCTCAGATTCCTTATATTGTGAAATATCATATTGATAAAGAGAGGCAAGTAAATATTGAAGAAGTTAAGAAGATGTATTATCAGAAAACACCAGAAAGTCGTATGAAACAAATTGCCGTTTCAAAATCACAAGACAGGTCAATTTCTCTAAGTACAATATTCGCGCTTATTTTATTTGTATCATCTGTACAAGTGATATTACACCATCGTCTAAAACAGAATGCCGCACTTGAACGCATGTATATGTTTAATAAGACAAAGTTGTTCTTACATATCATATATATCACAATTCACACAGTGATTATTATGTTATCGATTATAATTGCAGCAGCGATTATGAATCAAATGATGAGTGTCATGTTTTATTGTGTATGCTTGTTATTCACACTTATTTTTGAATGCGTAATAAGTTTATTGCTCTTTAAAATCAATACTACGAGTCACCGTCTATTTATGACCATCACTTTCACATTGGTGCTCGTAACCATCTATATGTTGCAGGCGATAGGAGGGAACATATGATAGAAGTTAAAAACTTAACTAAGCGTTATGGAAAAAAAGAAATTTTTAATCAGTTGAATACAACTTTTGAAGAGCGGGCTGTTACAATCCTGTTAGGTGAGAATGGTGCTGGAAAATCTACCTTGTTACGCATGATTGCTAAGCTAGAAACTCAAGATACAGGAGAAATTATTTATTTCGGTAAGGACCTGAGTCATAAAACTTTAAAGAACCATTTAGGCTATATTCCTCAGGACATCGCTTTATTTGAACATTTATCGGTACATGATAATATAAAGTTTTTTAAAGGGCTGTATACTTCTTCTATCGATGATAATCTACTAAATATTTATAAAGATGCTTTAAATCTTCGCGAAGATAAGGCGAAAGTTCAGTCACTTTCCGGGGGAACGAAGCGTAAAGTTAATATGTTGATTGGCTTACTTGGAAATCCGGATATAATTATTTTGGATGAACCTACTGTTGGTATTGATTTGAAATCGAGATATGACATTCATCGACTTATTAATCAGCTGAAACAAAGTAAACTCATCATTTTAACAACGCATCACTTAGATGAAGTTGAAGCGATTGGAGATCATATAAAATTAATTGGCAAAGATCCATTTTACAAACAAGTTCTGACTGATAAAGGCTGGACATTTGAAGACATGCTACAATAAAAAATAATGATAATGGAGGCATTTATGCATAAATTTGAACCATTCTATAATAAATTAACAAACATTAATCATCTTGGTAAGATTCAGGATTTATTTGAATGGATTGAGACAAATTTTCCGGAATTAGAACGTGAGTATAAATGGAATACACCGATGTATTCAGACCACGGTACTTTTATACTGGGTGTCAGTACAGCGAAAGCACATATTTCAATAGCACCGGAAAGTCAAACGATGGCGTACTTTAAAGATAAGATAGCAGAAGCTGGATACGCTCAAACTGCTGGCCTATTTAAAGTGAAGTGGGACCAGAAAATTGATTATGAATTATTGAAAGAAATGATTGAATACAATATAGAAGATAAAAAGGAAGTTACAACTTTCTGGAGAAAATAATAAATTTGAAACCGGGGAATATTACCCCGGATTTTTTTATAGCTTAAAAATTAACATTTTAGTTGACTATTTTGCAAATTATAATATAATAAATATACCAGGTATAAAAATTAAACTAAAAAAACACAAAAGAGGAGTTATTACACATGACTAAAGTATTATACATTACAGGACATCCTAATGATGAAACAGTTTCTTTCTCAATGGCTACCGGGAAAGCATTTATTGAAAGTTATAAAGCGGCTCATCCAGATCACGAAGTTAAACACATCGATTTATATGAGACGTTTATCCCATTAATTGATAAAGAAGTATTCGCTGGTTGGGGTAAATTACAATCAGGAGAAGCTTTCGAAACATTAACTGAAACTGAGCAACAAAAAGTAACACGCTTAAACGAATTAAGTGATGAGTTTGCTGCTGCAGATAAATATGTATTCGTCACTCCGATGTGGAATTTATCATTCCCTGCAATCGTTAAAGCTTATATTGATGCAGTTGCAGTAGCAGGAAAAGCATTCAAATATACTGCTGAAGGTCCAGTTGGTTTACTTACAGATAAGAAAGCAGTTATCGTTCAAGCACGTGGTGGGTACTATTCAGAAGGTCCAGCAGCAAACTTCGAAATGGGTAACCGTTACTTACAAACAATTTTAGGCTTCTTCGGTATTCCAAGTGTTGAAGAGATTATCATTGAAGGTCATAACGCACAACCAGAACAAGCAGAATCAATCAAAGCTGCAGCAATTGAAAAAGCTGAAAGTTTAGCAAAAACTTTCTAATATAGATTAAATTTTAATAATAATGAATAAATTACAGCCACCGATTCCTTTGAATCGGTGGTTTTAATTTATTCATTATTATTATTTACTATCAGTTATAATGATATGAAATTCTAAATCGTAATTAATATCATAAATAAAATAGATTGAAATTTTTATATTTTAATGTAAACATGCTACAGTGAAAGTTGAAAACATGACAAATTTAAACATATTACAACATAATTTGGGTTGTAAATTTATAGAAATAATTGTATTATTAATAAAGTATTTCATTTATGTTACGTTTATGTTAAAAAGGTGGTCCGTTTTACAATGAATAAACAATACTTTCCTGGTTTAGACGGCATGCGTGCAATTGCAGTAATTGCGATTATAATATTTCATCTTAATCCGAAATGGTTGCCAGGAGGATTTTTAGGTGTAGATACTTTTTTCATTATCTCTGGATATTTAATTACCACATTGCTTATTAAAGAATACGAAGCTGATCAATCCATCAACTTAGTTCATTTCTGGTATAAACGTATTAAACGTCTATTGCCTCCAGTTCTATTTATGATGTTTATCGTCATACAGTATATTATCTTCTTTGATCGAGCATTGTTATTTCAAGTGAAAAAAGATATGTATGCTGCGTTATTATATGTTTCAAATTGGTGGTATATTTTTGATGGTCTGGATTATTTTCAGAGCCTTGAACCTCGCCCGTTGAAACATTTGTGGTCTCTTGCTATCGAAGAACAATTTTATCTATTTTTCCCCTTTGTTTTATTGATGTTATTTAAAATATTTAAGAAAAAATCTAATATATTTGTTGTGTTTTTGATTGTGTCATTGATTTCGATGGCAATAATGTGGATGCTCTACGATCCGTCAAAGAGCATTTCCCGTATTTATTTTGGTACAGATACACGCCTTCAGACATTATTGTTAGGTGCAATGCTGGCACTGATATGGCCTGCATATAAATTGAAGAAAAATCCACCTAAAATAATCGTTTGGGTTATCGAAATTATAGGATTAGTTGGCGCAATCTTTTTAGTGCGATCATTTTTTCAGTTTACCGAGCATAGTGCATCAGTATTTCAGGGAGGCTTATACATACTAGGAATATTCACTTTGTTATTTATAATGTCTAGTGTTCATCCTGATACATTGATGTCGAAATTTTTAAGCTTACCAGTGCTAACGTGGATTGGTCGATATTCATATAGTTTATATTTATGGCACTATCCTATCATTGTTTTGATGCAATCTCATTTTATACAGGGACAAATTCCATGGTATGTTCATGTTATTTCTATCATTCTTACAGTAATTATGGCAGTATTGAGTTATCAATTGATTGAACAACCATTTAGAAAAAAAGGATTAAAGACTTTTATAGATGTGAAATCATTTAAAGCATTTATAACAATACTATTAAGTCTATATTTACTAGTTTCAACACCTTATTTAATTAAAACGGTGAAAGCAGAGTCACCAAATAATGAAAAGATTGTCATAACTCAAACAAAATCAATCACACCAGCTATAAAACGCATATCACCTTTACAAATAGATAATGTGTCAGAACCATCTACTGAAATCACGCAAGTTTATCCATACGCCCCTCTTTTAATAGGAGATTCGGTGCTCGTAGATATTGATTATCAGATTAGAAAAGTATTTCCTAATGCTACAATTGATGGAGAAGTTGGACGAAATATTTATAAAGCTATTCCTGTGGCAGATAAATATACAGATTTTAATAGAAGAGATGCCATTGTTGTGCTTTATTTAGGTACGAATGGAGATTTTGAAGACATTCAGATGAATACAATACTGAAGAAATTTAATAAAGCACAAGTATTTTTAGTGACTGCCCGTGTCCCGAAAGATTATGAAGCACATGTCAATGAAGAGATGTATCGTTTTTCACAAAAATATAAAAATGTACACATTATAGATTGGTATAAAGTTTCACAAGGCCATTCGGAATACTTTGCCCCAGATGGGATTCATCTTGAGTACCCAGGTATAAAAGCGATGGTTAAAGTGGTTACAGATGAAATTATTAAGGTTGTCGAAAAATAGATATATGAAAAGGATAGGGGGAACCTATCCTTTTTGTTTTGATTATGGTTATAATGTTGATGAATAAGGAGGGCGCTCATGTTAGGACTATTTATTTTATTACTTGAACGTGTTGGGTTAATTATACTTGTAGCTTATATATTAATGAACATACCACATTTTAAAAAGGTGATGAGCGAACGCGAAAAATTATCTTCACAAATACAGTTAATTATCATTTTTGGTTTATTTGCTGTTGTCTCTAACTTTACAGGTGTTGAGATACGAGATAATCATGTTGTATCCAGCCAAATATTCAGAACGATTTCAGATGATGCTGCGATTGCTAATACACGCGTATTAACGATTAGTGTTGCAGGGCTTGTAGGTGGTCCAATCGTAGGTCTTACTGTTGGTATTGTATCTGGAATTTCCAGGTATTTAATAGGAGGCATAGATGCATATACATACGTTTATTCTTCAATTATTATCGGTTTAGTCTCTGGATATTTTGGGCATAGAGCGAGAAAGCACAATCAATATCCTACAATTATTCAGGGAATGATTATTGGAATTGTTATGGAACTCATTCAAATGATCTGTATTATCAGTTTTGCTTCAAATTTTGATAATGCTTTGAATTTAGTATCAATTATTATTTTACCGATGACACTCATTAACAGTTTGGGTACCGCAATATTTTTATCTATTATTATTTCAACGTTACAACAGGAACAGCATATGAAAGCTGTACAGACGCATGAAGTTTTAAATTTAGCCAATCAGACATTACCTTATTTCAGATTAGGATTAAATGAATCGAGTGCAACTGAAGCGGCTCAAATTATTAAAGATCTGATGAAAGTGTCTGCCGTTTCAATAACAAATAAAACGGATATATTAGCGCATGTCGGAGCAGCAAGCGATCATCACGTTCCGAAAAAGAAAATTATTACAGACCTTTCAAAAGAGGTCATACGCTCAGGTGAGATAAAAGAAGCACATACAACAGAAGAAATTGGTTGTACGCATCCAGGTTGTCCGTTAGAAGGTGCCATTGTTATTCCCTTATATGTTAATGAAGAAGTAGTTGGTACTTTAAAGCTATATTTTACAGATAGTAAAAAGCTCACATACGTTGAACGCCGTTTAGCGGAAGGTTTAGCGGATATCTTCTCTAGTCAGATTGAACTTGGTGAAATTGAAATGCAAAGTAAGTTGTTAAAAGATGCTGAAATTAAATCTTTACAGGCACAAGTTAATCCACACTTCTTCTTTAATGCGATGAATACAATTTCAGCCCTTATACGCGTAGACAGTGAAAAAGCACGTGAATTATTATTGAATTTGAGTAATTTCTTCAGATCTAATTTACAAGGTGCAAGACAAAATACCATTACGATAGAAAAAGAAATTCAACAAGTAGAAGCTTATCTATCGCTTGAGCAAGCAAGATTTCCAAATCGCTTCAATATTCATTTTGAGATAGCAGAAGATTGTGTCAATGCACAAGTACCGCCATTTATCATTCAGATTCTAGTAGAGAATGCGATCAAGCATGCTTTCCATAATCGTAAAACTGGTAATAATATTGATGTCGTTGTTAGAAAAGATATCGATGAAATTGAAATCTCTGTAACAGATAATGGAAACGGCATTCTAAAAGAGAAGCGTGATAAAATAGGAATTATTGAAGTAAATTCTACATCTGGTACCGGCAGTGCATTAGAAAATTTAAATAAACGATTAGTGGGACTATATAATAGTGATGCGAAATTGAAATTTATCACTGGAGAGCATGGAACGAAATTTTATACGCATATCCCTTATGAAAGAGAGGAGTTATTATAAGTGAAAATATTAGTCGTCGATGATGAACCGTTAGCGCGCAATGAATTGATGTATCTCATTAATAAGATAGATGACAGTCACGATATAGAAGAAGCGGATTCGGTTGAAGAAACGTTAACAGCCTTACTTGCAGATACTTATGACTTATTATTTCTAGATATAAATCTCATCAATGAAAGTGGACTTGATTTAGCACAGAAGATTAATAGAATGAAAACTCCGCCATTGATCGTATTTGCAACTGCCCATGATACATTTGCAGTGAAAGCATTTGAATTAAATGCACTAGATTATGTATTAAAGCCTTTTGAAATGAAAAGAATAGAAGCAGCGCTTGAAAAAGCACAAAGTAGAGTGCACAAAGGGCATACAGAAGAAACGAAACAGTCCACGGCGACTATTTCTATTCAGATAGACGATAAAATATATGTAATTAATACGCATGATATTATTGCATTATATGTTGAAGAAGGTAAATTACATATCATCACATTAACAAATGAATATATAATTAATGAACCGCTCAGTGCTTTTGAGAAAAAAATGCCAGAAGATATATTTATGCGTATACATCGTTCAAGTATTATTAATAAAAACCACATAAAATCAGCAGAGCTATGGTTCAATAACACGTATCAGGTGAAACTGACAAAAGATGTGAAGCTACAAGTATCCAGATCATATATTAAGCAGTTTAAACATGAGATAGGGCTAAAATAATTTTAGCCCTATCTTTTTGCATTTCAACTATCAATTTTTGCATTTCGCCATGAAAACGTTTTATTCAGCATTTTTCGTTGTATGATGAACTCAAGATAAATATCGGGAGGTCATAACAATGACAAACAATAAAACGTATAACTTTTTTCATCAAGCCATCGTGATATCAGTAATATTACTTATCTCTAAGATTATCGAATCATTTATGCCGATACCGATGCCTGCATCAGTAATTGGACTCGTATTATTATTTATTTGTTTAAGCACAGGAATTGTTAAATTAGGACAAGTAGAACGTGTAGGTACAGCATTAACGGATAACATCGGATTATTATTCGTTCCTGCAGGTATATCGGTTGTGAAATCACTTGGTCTTATCAGTGAACACCCATTTTTAATTATCGGATTAATCTTCATTTCAACATTATTATTATTATTATGTACAGGATTCTTCTCACAAATGATTGTTATGACAACTGAACGTAAAGAGAAATCGTCTGTAAAAAATGAAACAGAAGTAAAAAATTATCGTAAAGCTGAGGTGCGTTAATCATGACAATGTTAGATCACTTAGGAGTTAACACAGTATACTTTGGGATATTACTTACAATCGTACCATTTGTTATCGGACAAATCTTATTTAAAAAATCAAACGGATTCTTCTTATTCGCACCATTGTTTGTAGGAATGGTCTTTGGTATTGCATTTCTCGCGATTACCGGTATTGATTTTGATACGTACAACAAAGGTGGGAGCATTATTAGCTTCTTTTTAGAACCAGCTACAATTTGTTTTGCCATTCCGTTATACAAAAAACGTGATGTATTACAAAAATATTGGTTACACATTATTGGAGGCATTGCATTAGGGACAACAGGTGCTATCTTTGGTATATATGGAGTAGCGAAGTTATTTGGATTTGGTAAAGAAATTATTGCTTCTATGTTACCTCAGGCAGCAACAACTGCAATCGCCTTACCAGTTTCAGATGGTATCGGTGGTATTCCGGAATTAACATCACTCGCTGTAATCTTAAATGCTGTTATCATATATGCGCTAGGTAATAAGATGCTTCGTTTCTTCAGAATCAGTAATCCAATTGCAAGAGGACTTGCTTTAGGAACGAGTGGTCATGCATTAGGCGTATCTGCAGCTACAGAATTAGGAGAAACAGAAACTTCAATGGCAAGTATCGCTCTAGTAATTGTAGGTGTAATTGTTGTCGTAATCATCCCCGTGCTTACACCTATATTACTCGGTGCTTAATATAGTTAAAAGTAATTGACGAAATGAAACAGAGCTAGAATTGACGAATTAGCGTATAAGAAACCAGGCGAACTATAAAAGTACATTACTTTTATAGTTCGCCTGGTTTTATTATGGAATGTATTTATGAAAAATTTTAAATTTTATAAGCAACACTTTTGAATGTTACAAAAATATTTGATATGATGTTTATGTAACATAGGAGGAGGGTATGATAAAATCACAACCTATTAAATCAGTCGATGACATTCAATCGATTAAGTCATATTTTTTAAAAGAGCGAACAAGGGATTATTTATTATTTTTACTTGGTATAAATGTTCCATTGAAGCTTCAGGACATTCTATCTTTAAAAGTTGAAGATTTAATGAAATACAACAGCAATTATATATTTAAAATTCAAGGCTATACGATTTATTTAAATCCTGAAGACAGTACAATATTAGATACTTACATAAAAGAAAAGTCATCCGGTGACTATATCTTCGAATCGATTAAAACAAAATCCCCGATGACAAGACAGCAATTTCATCGAATTCTCAATGCAGCAGCAGATGCAATTGGGTGTGAATATTCAATTGGTCCTCAAGCTTTGAAGAAAACTTTTGCTTACCATGCTTACCTTCAAGGCGTACATATTTATGATTTAATGCATTTACTGGGACATCAGACAAAGGCGGAAACGTATCGTTTTATTGATGTCTTGCCTCCTGATAATAAACGTATAGAAATAAAAATCTGAAATTAAAGGATGTGAACGATGTTATTTAGTATATTGATTTTAGGTCTTGTTACAATTTTTTGTATTCAACTGTTTCAAAAATTCATTCCAAAAACTATGATCGGTATCATTTCAATATTGTTCCCGATTATCTCTCTTATTATCATTTTATTGACACCACGACAAACCACAAATTCAATTCCCTGGATACCCGAAGCGGGAATATATTTCTCGTTAAAGCTTGATGCTTTATCTCTATTTTTCTTTTTTATTATTTCATCAATTAGTATTTTAGTGATTTTTTATAGTTTATTTTATATGAAGAAATATGAAAGACACGGTTACTTTTATTCAAGTTTAACGTTATTCATTATCGCGATGTACGGTATCGTACTAGCTAATAATACAATTATTCTTTATTTATTCTGGGAGCTAACAAGTGTAGCCTCTTTTCTGTTAATTGCTTTTCATTACAATAAAGCACCATCATATCAAGGTGCCCTGAAATCATTTGTAATTACGATTCTTGGCGGAAGTATTATGTTGATTGGTTTATTACTATTAAACAATATTGCCGGTACCGCACAAATTGATCAAATATTATCCGGTAATTTCAGCAAAGATACTACATTTATTATTAGTATAGTCCTCATTATGGTAGGAGCATTTAGTAAATCAGCTCAGTTTCCTTTTCATATATGGTTGCCGGATGCAATGGAGGCACCTACCCCTGTAAGTGCATTACTGCACTCAGCTACGATGGTTAAGGCTGGAATCTATTTATTGATTAAATTATTACCCCTATACATAGACAATGAATTTCTCGCTTACGTATTACTTATTGTAGGTATTATTACGATGGTAATGGGCAGCGTTGTAGCAATTTCTAAGCATGATATGAAAGCATTGCTTGCTTATTCTACAATTAGTCAGTTAGGCATGATGGTTATATTAATCGGTATCATCGCTTTTCCACAGAGTGACTTCCATATTAGAGATTATGCTTATAATGGATTACTTTTGCTTATTTTGAGTCACGCATGTTATAAAGCAACCCTTTTTATGGGAACAGGCATTGTAGATTTAGCTACAGGTACAAGGAATATGAATACGCTCGTTGGTTTAAGACATAATCTTCCCGTAACTTTCATTACTATGCTTATTTCAGCTCTAGCAATGGCCGGATTACCGTTTTTAAGTGGTTTTATTTCTAAAGAGATGTTGATTACTGCATTGTATGAAATGAGAAATGAACATGTAATACTATACATTATTTTAATATTATCAGTCATTGGCAGTATCGGAACATTTATATACTGTTTTGTGTTAATCATTCGACCATTTATGGGAGAACGTACTGTTGAGACTAAAGTGTTATCTCCATTAATTGATATAAGTGGTATCTTACTTATGATCGTTACGCTTATTCTATTCTTTATTCCAAATCAAGTTCAGGAGCTGTTTATCAGTCCGATTGTTTCAGAGCAAGTCAATTTAAATTTAAAGCATGTTTCAGCGTGGCATGGATTTACACCACCCCTAATGCTGACTTTATTGATATTTTTAAGTGGCTTTGCAGTACTTAAAACTGGTTTATATCAGCATCTATATGCAGCATTTGATCATTTATCACTTAACAAGGCATATCACTTTATTGGAAGGTCGAAAGAATATATTGCTTCTCAATCATTATCGATACTGATGACTGGGACATTAAATGTTTATGCAATATATCTTTATATATTTATTGCTGCATTAATATTACCTAACTTAATTGCTAATATTGATTTCGGCTGGTCAATTAAGTACGAAATAACTGCTTTTACTGTCATAGTTGGTGTCATGATGATTATTAGTGCATTAGGGCTTCTGTTCGTTAAAAGTAGGATGACAGCAGTAGTAATGATTGGTTTAGTGGGTTACGGCATTAGTATTTTGTTTATGCAGCTTAAGGCACCTGACCTTGCTTTAACGCAACTTGTTATAGAAACGATTACGACAGTTTTATTTTTAGCTTGTTTTTACCATTTACCTAACCTGGAGAAAGAAGCGCCGAATATACTGTATAAACTATTGAGACATGGTATATCATTTGCAATTGCTGCAATTGTATTCTTAGTGATGGTTCAAAGTAATCAGACAGAAGCATTCGCAACGATTTCTACTTACTATAACAATAGTTATAAACTTGCTGGTGCAAAAAACGTAGTCAATGCGATATTGGGAGACTTCAGAGCTTTCGATACGATGCTGGAAGGTATCGTTATTATGATTGCTGGTTTTGGGATTTATACGATATTGAAGAAAGGAGCTACTCATGAAGGAAAATGATTTATTATTAGAAAGTATTTCAAAAATTGTAATTATTATTATTTTAACTTTTGGATTTTATATTTTCTTTAATGGTCATAATGCACCAGGTGGTGGATTTATTGGTGGACTCGTTTTTAGTTCAGCATTCATCCTGATGTTTCTGACATTTGATGCTAAGAGAATACGTAAGTTATTACCTTTTGAATTTCATAAATTAATTTCTATTGGAATTATCATTTCATTAACAGTTATGGTTGTACCTATATTGTTTGGACATGCATTTTTAAATCATGAAGATATATATATTCACGTACCTGTGCTGAACGAATTGCATTTGTCGAGCGTTACATTATTTGAGTTTGGCATTCTTCTTACAGTTGTGGGCGTCGTGATGACTATACTTCTATCGATTAGTGGTGATGTGAAATGACGATACTAACAATCATTACTGCAATACTTGTATATGTAGGCGTAAATTTAGTTTTGTCTAAAAATTTAATTCGCGTAGTACTTGGTACGAGTGTTTTAAGTCATGCTGCAAATTTATATTTAATTTCAATGTCTTATCCGGGAAGTGACTTACCTTTTATTGATGACCATACTCCTGATGTTGATGCTTTACCACAAGCACTCATATTAACAGCCATTGTAATAAGTTTTGCTACAAACGCACTGTTATTAGTTTTAGTATATAGAAACTATCAAATGAATAAAGATAATCAAGTTGATAGTTTAGGAGGTACAGATGAGTAATTTATTGATTGTACCTGTATTAATTCCTATATTATTAGGTGTATTTACGTATTTAAAGAATAAAAGAATATATACCATTGCTATTGCTATATTATCTATAAGTTTGATTACTACTATTGTTTTAGCTTATTCTTCTATAGAAAAACCTATTATTTTAAGTTTAGGTGGTTATAGTGCACCATACGGAATCCAACTTTACGGGGATCTGATGAGTTTATTGTTCGTTATTGTGAGCATCATTGTAGTGATTGCTGTGCTATATTTCCAATATATTAACCAACTCAAAGACTTAACAGTACCTTTTATTTTATTTATTCTTGCCGGTGTAAATGGGTCTTTCTTAACTGCCGATATCTTTAATCTATTTGTGATGTTTGAAGTTATGTTACTGTCATCGTTTATATTAATTGTTGTCGGTAAGAAAAAATATCAGTTTAAGGCGAGTATTACGTACGTTGTATTAAATTTAATTGGTTCATGGGTATTTCTGATTGGTATTGGAATTTTGTATCGTGTATATGGTACATTAAATTTCGCTCATTTAGGAATGCGAATGCAGGAAGCTGGGTTTATTCCTGAACATGCCGTCATCGTTTTATTATTTGTCGTAGTATTTAGTTTAAAATCAGCATTATTTGTATTTATTTGGCTACCAAGATCTTATAGTGTGTTGTCTTACGAAATTGGTGCAGTATTTGCGGCGTTATTAACTAAAGTAGGCGTCTATGCGATGATAAGAACAACAACAGTAATCTTTGTACCTTATCAGTTCATGTTATCACCTATTATTTTATATATGGCGACTGCTACAGTCATTATCGGTATGTTAGGTGTTATCAAATACAAAGAAATTAAATTGATGTTTTGTTACCAGATTATATTATCTATAGGAATCATCTATTATGGCATTTCTACATTTAGTCAAAAAGGTATAGATGGTGCAGTGATGTATACGTTAAATGATATGTTGGTGAAATCTTGTTTATTTCTTTTAGCAGGTCTCATCGTAAAAAGATTTGGACTTATCAATATGAAATATAAACAAGGATTATTTTATCATGCTAAAGTTACCGCCATGATTGTGCTATTTTTTGTATTTGCGATAGGAGGAATGCCTTTTACAGGAGGATTTCCCGGGAAATTATTGATACTGCAAGCTGGTATGGATGCGCATCCACTAGGTTATGCAATAGTAATGGTTATTGGTACTTTCGTAGGAATGTTTGCGATGATGCGTATGTTTATCACTTTGTTCTTTGGAGAAGAGAATCGATCTTGTGTTCAGCTGAACGATGCACAAAGACATGAATTAAATAAACCATATAGTAAGAAGTTGACTGTAATTGGCGTGGTATTAGTCATCACTTGTATGATATCTATTTTTGCTACACCGTTACAACAACATTTATCAGCAATTCATTACGAACGATATGTAGAAAATGTCATGATGGGAGGATAAGATTATCGCACAGGTTGTATTAAATTTATTTATCGCTATGATTTGGGTGCTTATGGTGGATGAAGATCAAATCTATTTATCAACGTTTATAAAAGGATATTTAATCGGTATTATTATTCTCTACATCATACATCGTTTTTTCGGACATCAGTTCTATTTATGGAAGGTAATGATTTTATTAAAGCTTGTTTTGATCTTCAACTATGAACTTATGAGCTCAAGTCTTTCAACGATGTATCACATCTTATTTATTCCGCACAAGATTGCTCCGGGGGTTGTCACATATAATACATCGATGAAGAAGAATTGGGAAATTACAAGTTTAATGATGCTGATTATATTAACCCCAGGTTCAGTAGTGCTTCGTTTATCACATGATAATAAGAAATTATTTATCCATACATTACATGCGACACCATCAGAAAATATGAAATTATTAAAATCTATTAAACGTTATGAACGCGTTATTAAGGAGGTAGGAGAAACATGAGTATGATACTGATTCAAGCTGCACTAGTGATATATGGTATTGCTATAATGATCGTGTTATATCGTGTTATTGCTGGACCTTCCTTACCGGATAGAGTAGTAGCTTTCGATAGTATTGGTGCGATGGTAATGTCGAGTGTGAGTATTATATGTTTAATCATGGATACGACGCTATTTTTAGAAGCGATTTTAATTATTGGTGTATTGTCGTTTATCAGTACAATCGCAACATCAAGATTTATCGAGCGAGGTGTTATCTTTGAACGTAAACGATAGTATCAATCTCATTCTTTCGGTTGTTATTTTTGTAGGTAGTATTATGGCACTTATTAGCGCAATAGGCATATTGATATTTAAAGATGTTTATACACGAAGTCATGCAGCGACAAAAAGCTCCACACTTGCTGTATTACTTACGTTAATCGGTGTTTTCGTTTATTTTATCCTCAATGATGGTTATGTGAGTTTTCGGTTGTTGCTCGGTATATTCTTCTTATATTTAACAAGTCCTGTCGCTGGACATCTCATTACACGTGCTGCGTATAATAGTGGTGTAGAGATGAAAGTTGAAGGTTCAAAAGGTAAGCATTTAAATGATTTGCTGCGCACTCAAAAGAAAACTTCTAAGGACAAAGCGTTATTAAAAGATAAATAATGGAGTGACAAGAGTGACGATTCAATCAATGTTATTTAACACATTTATTAAGACGATGGATCAGTATAAAGATATATTTAATGAGAAGCCTGATGGAGTCCGTGCTATAAAAGATATTACATATACCAATCGTAAACAGAATGCAACGCTGAATATTTATTATCCATATCATCGCAAGGAACGCTATCCTATCATTGTTAATATTCATGGTGGAGGATATGTATATTCTACAAAAGAAACATATGAAGCATATTGCATGACGCTCGCATCACATGGTTTTGCTGTAGTAAGCTATGATTACGACTTAGCGCCAAAGCTGAAGTATCCTACACCGATTGTCCAGCTTAATGAATGTATGCACTGGTTACATAAAAACCATGGACAATACAGTTTAAATATTAACCAGTTATTTATGATAGGCGATTCGGCAGGTGCTCAAATTATGGCGCAATATGTGACGATACTTAATAATCCTAGATACCATCAATTTTTTCAGATAGAGCTACCAATTATTAATGTATTGGGTATTGCTATTAACTGCGGTTTCTTTAATGCAATCGATATAGCGATTGCAAAGAAAAAATCCTTTACACGCTTTATGGTTAGAGGTTTAATGCAGGATTATGTTGGTAAAGATTTTCACAAGAAACAAAATGAAATTAACTGTGAACCATTTATTGATAAAAATTTTCCTCCTACTTTTGTTGCAAGTAGTGTAAATGACTTGCTTGTGGGTAAGGCACCAGAAATACTTCTTTATCTGAGAAGAAGTGGTATTAAAACGATATACAGAGAGTATGGTAGAGGTGACTTTTTTGCGCAACACAACTTTCAAATGGATATTAGAAGATCGAATGCAAAGCAATGTACTATAGATGAAATAAATTTTTTTAAAAATATTATAGATGAACAAAGCACACTGTAAATGAATACAGTGTGCTTTGTTTTTTTATTGATTACGTGCAAAATTGCCGTGAACTTCGGTTGTTTCATAAACATTGATAAAACAATTTTCATCGTGAGTTTTAGCAATCTTGATGACATTAGGTAATTCATAACGTGTAAGCACCATTGTAATCATGTGTTTCTGATCGTTAGAATACCCCCCGTAAACATCTGTCACAGTGATACCACGATAAATCTCATCAATTAAACCTTGTCTAACCGCTTCATAGTTAGAAGTGATAATATTAACGGTTAATTTAATATTGGATGTAAAGATTGTATCAACAGTCTTGCCGGTAATATATATTGAAAGTAAAGTCATCAGCGCCAGGTTCCAGTCAAATAAGAAACCTGAACAAATAATAATAATACCATTTAGAATCGTCATGATAAGACCGATAGATACATTGCTATTTTGACTTATAATCATCGCTACGATGTCCATGCCACCTGTAGTACCTGAATATTTTAGGATAATACCAACACCGATACCGACGATTACACCCCCAAAAATTACATTTACAAAAAGTTCATTTGCGATGCTTTCTGTCGGAATGACAGTTAGAAAAAACGAAACAACAATTACACTCAGTATTGTATTGTACATTACAGATTTATTTAATTTCATAAATCCAAGTATCAATAAAGGCAGGTTTAATAGAAGATTTAATAGGCCTGCATCAACATGCAATAATTTATTTAATAGTAAAGCAAGTCCTCCGATACCACTGCTCAATACATCATTAGGTAATAAGAAGACATTAAATGCAAATGCAATAAGAAACGACCCTACTATTGTAATGAATGTCTTAAATAATAAGTTATCCTGATAATTCAATTGAAAAACTCCTTTAATCATGTAAAGCCATTATATCAACAATATTTTAAAAATAATAGGGTGCTTATTCTACTAAGTTACTCGCCTGACTTCGAGCATAGAATCCTTTCTTAATCGGTTCAAATCTAGGTTTCATGGCTAAACCGAACGCAAAAATAATTGCTGTGATCAAATATAAAAATCCAAGTTTTGACCATGTCAGTTCAGGGGTGATACCACCTACAGCTTCTCTCAGTAAGTCTACAGCGTAAGTAAATGGCAGGAACGGATGTATACGCTGGAAGAACAATGGTGTAACTTGTACTGGGAATGTGCCACCCCCACCGGCAATTTGCAATACCATAATAATGATGGCAACTGCTTTACCGATATTGCCAAGTAAACTTACAAGCGTATAGACGATAACTGTGAATGCCAGTCCAACAAGAATTGCAAATATTACATTTAATACAGGATGCTTTGCATAAGCATCTAAAATAAACAAGTTACCAAGTACGACGATTATTGCCTGAGCGATACTGATTAGAAGAAATAAAATCATTCGGCCAAGATATATTTCACGTAAACTAAACTTGTCTTTAATCGCCGGATCTTTTAATTCAGTAGTAAGTAAGTTACCACATAGCAACGCTCCGACCCAAAGTGCTAATGCTGTATAGAACGGTGCACTAGCAGAACCATAATTAGGTATTGGAAATACTTGAGTTTCATCAAGTTGAATAGGTTTAGCAAAATAATCAGATTGGTTCTTCATATCATTTTTCAGCAATTTAACAAGTTTATTTAAAGTATCTTTATGATCGAAACTTCTTAGTTTTTTGGCAGATTTTTTAATGTCTTTTTCGATAGCCGGTAGTTCATCACGCGCGAATTGAGCAAGGTCATGAATACCATTTTGTGCACCCGGGAGATTATTCTTTAATAATTTTGATGTACTATCATATTTATTTAATACACCAGGTAAGTCTTTTTCAGCAAAGTTACTCAAGCGTTCCAAGTCATTTAATACACTAGGTAAATCAGATTGTACAAAATTGCTTGCCTGACCAACCTTTGATTTGAACAACGGATAGTTTGTCTGAGCTGTATGATTAATTTGTTTGAAGCGTTGTTCGAGTGATGGAAGTTGTTGGTTAATTTGGTTCAGTGTTGTATTCGCTTCATTAGTAACACGGGATGCTTCAATTAATATGCCATCAACTTTATTGGCAAATGCTTGCGCAGTGTTTAATTTTTGCGCAATCGAATCTAAGTCACCACTAAGGCTTGATAGTCCTTTTTCAAAAATATCTGGCATTGTTGTATTAGAGAAAGTGTTCAACGCTTTAAGTGAGTTTTGTGCTGATTTAATAGCTCCCTGATTAATATTAACAGATTGATTTGACTTAGATTGTGATATAGCATTTGAAATTGTTTTATTAAGAGCATCAAGTGACTGGTTAACGTTATTCAATTCCTTTGAAATTGCAGTTGTATCAAATCCTAAATCATTCACATCATTCATAATACGAATCATCTCATTGTTGAAACGGATAGCCTGATTAATGTTATCCTGATATACTTTTAAATTCTTTGTTAGCGTCTCAGATGCCCCTGGCTTTTGCTGAGCAAGTTCATTTAACTGATTCAACATATCTATTGTTGTAGTGGCTTGATCTGCGATTAAGCTATTGATTGCATTCAGCCCGTCTTGTAGTGCTGTGTAGGCAGGTTTGATATCAACTGTACTTAATTTCTGTTGTCCTTTTTTATTTACTTCCTGGGCAGTATTAATCTTGTTATGAACTTTAGGCATAGCATTTTGGGATTGATTTAAAACCTGTTGTGCTTTAGTAGTAGCTTCGATGCCCTGTTGCACAGAATTATTGATTTCTGGAAACTTTTGTTCAAGCGTATTTGCCCTTTGTAATGCATTCTCAATACGCGGTAAGTTATTATTAAGTTTAACAATCATCTGACCTAATGCATTTATATCTGATGCATGTTGATTTGCTTCAATGATTTTGTCAGCACCGCCATTAAGTTTGTCGCGATATTGATTTAAACTGTAGAATTCATCAGCATATTTTGTGATGTCACCTTGATGTTCATCGATTTTAATTACAGCCTTTCTAAAGCGTTCGATATCCGGAAGTGCACGTTCAGCATCAAATACTGCATTCTCAATCTTGTGGTAAAGAGGAATCTGATCTTCAATTTTAATGCCTGCTCGATTACTTTCCTGTAAAAGTGCTTTTGTGGCAGCATCTACAAATTTTTCGTTTAATGATTCAGTGATGGCAGTAGCACCTGCATTTGTCATCTTAGGTGCAATAGCATTAATTTTTTGATTTACTTTATAATCGATATGGGCGCGTTTTGGTTCTTTGTGAAAAATACTCGTCATATCTTTAGAAAAGTTTTTTGGAATATGAATAATTGCGTAGTATTCCCCCATACGCAGTTTGTGATTAGCATCTTTCAAATTATCTTTAAATTTCCAGTCAAACTTATCATTGTTATGGAGTGATTTGACAAGTTGATTACCAACATTGACTTTTTTTCCTTTAACTTCCGCTCCAGTATCATGATTGATAACAGCGACTTGTAAATACTTTGTGTTGGAATAAGGATCCCATGAGGACTTCAAATTAAACCATGCATAAAATGATGGTAATATTGATAATCCAATGAGTAAGATGATAAAGCTGGGAGTGCGTTTAATATTTTTTAGGTCATGTAAGAATAGTTGATATGCGTTTTTCATGTAATCCCTTCTTTATACTAATATAATAATTATGAACATTTTTATAACATCATTTTAAAAAAACGGTATATATCAATATAACAAATAGGGTGGAAAGATACAATAAAAAGACATATATTATATGTCTTTTTATTTTTGTGCATACTTTATCAAATCTTCAATAACAGCTATAGCTTCTTTACTAGAATATACATCAAATATAATAATACGGCCATTATTAAGGAGATGTATCTTATGATCCATGAAAGAAAGTAATTTGAAATGTTCATTTTGATGAATAATATGTTTGTTTATGTTGTTAAATAAAGAAGAAGGTATGTGTGTTTGATATTTCCCTCGACACATCTTAGTGACATGCGTAAATGACTGTTTAAGTGAAGGGTAATCTTTAATGGTACATGTAGGGCATGCAGGATTGTGTATGGCATCAATATTTCTACTTTTAAATATCATTTTTTCACAATCTATTGTTGTAAGTTTTCCTGAAAAGTGACCATGACTGATATAATGCATTACTTCTGAAACTTGAATACTTGCAACGAGGTGAGCGGTTTGTGGCATGATGCCTGAAATAGCACAATCTTGTCCAGTAGTAGGTTCATTAGGCAGAATACATCTCAAGCATGGTTGAGATGTATTCTGCCTAATGAAC
>CABFOD010000475.1_pt1 | contig 18749 bp, 16 predicted proteins | sample 3521941 | NCBI WGS metagenome assembly CABFOD01 (sample SAMEA5312449, study PRJEB27640) | indoor metagenome | biome: indoor environment; feature: uncontrolled; material: polymer tiles stone | place: Germany | collected 2014-07-07
GATCAAGAAGGTAATTACAATTACACTTGGGAAGGTAACTGGAATCCTTCATCTCAATATGGTAACCAAGCTCAACAACAAGTAGCTAACACTACACCATCAAATAATACAGCTTCTTCAAATAACGAAGCAGCTTCAAATACAAATTATTCACAACCAGCATTCAATGCTGCACCAAATGGTGGTGGTTCAGGAGAATCAAGTAATGCTTCTTCAAACCAAAATAACGTTCGTGTAACAACTACACAAGCACCTACATCAAGTAACCAAGCAACTACATCAAACTCAAGTTCAAACGTTAGCACTACAACTACATCAACTTCTCGCCCATCAACTGGCGGAGGCGCTAACTTATACACTTCTGGACAATGTACTTATTATGCATTCAGCAAACGTCCTGATTTAGGTAGCACTTGGGGTAACGCAAATAACTGGGCTAGCGCAGCAGCTCAATCTGGTTACACTGTAAATAACAATCCATCATCAGGAGCTGTTTTACAATCTACAGCTGGTGGATATGGTCACGTAGCATACGTTGACAAAGTAAACTCTGACGGTTCTATCCAAGTTTCTGAAATGAACTACCAAGGTGTAGGTGTTGTATCAACTCGTACTATCTCAGCTTCAGCAGCTGGTTCTTACAACTACATTCACTAAGAACAATATAAATGCAAAAAGAGCAATCATATGATTGCTCTTTTTTTTTGCTTTCTTATGCTTTTACCTTTTTTATACCTATACCTGTCATACCATAAAATGCTGCGAAAAATACACATAAGTAGCATGGTACTGCCCACCAGAAAAAATCTCCTAATGAAACATGTAATAAATCTCGGTAATAAATACCTGAAGTTCCCCATGGAATAAATGGTAATACCATTGTCCCACAATCTTCTAGTGTTCTAGATAAATTTACGCGATCTAACTTTCTTTCATTATACATATCCATTAGCAAGACACCAATCATGATAATGACAACTGAAGCAACGCCAGCTGCAAATACAAGTATTAAACTTCCTGCTATTGTCACTAATATAAGATGTGAGTCTTTTGAAACTTTACTAGATATGGTCGTTAATATCACTTTCAAACTCCCCGATGCTTCAACTATTCCTGCAAAAGCATATCCACAAAAAATAGTAACAACTATTTCAGTCATACTCATAATGCCACCACGTTTAACAAGATCTACCATTGAATTTGATGCATCACTACTTGCTAAATTAGTCATGCTTATGTCAAAGCCATTCATCGTTACATTAAATGCATCTACAATATCGAAGCCATTATTGATAACACCGACCAACATGGCTACTAAACTTGATAACAACATCATTGGTACTGTTGGTTTTCCTATACTAATGCCTGCAACAATAACAATTACAGGTAGCCATACCCAAAAATTTAAATTAAAAGCTGTATCGATATTATTTAATAATGTATTAATGCGTTTACTTTCAACATTATCAGAATTAAATTGTAATCCAGCAATAAACCATACAATCAATCCGATTATTGATGCTGGTATAGTCGTCCACATCATATGCTGAATATGCTTAAAAATATTAACTTTCGTTACTAATGCAGCTAAATTTGTCGTATCAGATAATGGTGACATTTTATCACCAAACACGCCACCTGCAATTACAACACCTGCAACCATACCTAATGGAATATTCATTTCAGTGGCAATAGCCAGTAAAGCAATCCCTGCAGTTCCAACTGATCCCCATGCAGTACCAGTTGCTACAGATGTAACTGCTGTAATGATAAATGCTGTTACTAAAAAATATGTCGGATTAATCATTTCTAATCCATAGTAAATTAATGCAGGAACAGTTCCTGAAAACATCCACGTCCCGATTAAAATACCTACTGAAAAAATTATGTATATAGCTGGCATAGCAGTTGCAAGTCTTTTAGTAATACCGTCTTGTAAATCTTCCCACGATAAACCCACTCTAATCGCTATGAAACTGGCATATACGGCAGCAATGATTAATAATGGCTGAATTGGATAATGCAATATACCAAAACCAATCAATACAACTAGCCCCATTACGAATATAGTAGAAATAGCTTCCAATAAAGTTGGTAATCTTTTCATAAAAATCCCCCTCTACATATAAAATCCATTAATAAAAAAGTAGTTGCAAATTTTGCTAACTACTCATTTTCTTATTATTAATAACGTAAATGAAATATTACAAGAAAATGACAATCATTTTCTCACAATTAACCGTAAAATCCCATAGTGGTACGATTAACCTTATATTACTAGATGTCATAATATCCCGTAAATATTACTAAATGATTGTATAGCATTATGATTACGTAACAACTGTATGAAATTGAACACAAACATAAAATCATCTGTTAAAGTAATGTTTGTCGTCGGAAAACGACACACTTAAAAACTTAAATTATAAATTAAAACATATACGAAATTTACGGAGGAATATTTAAAATGAAAAAATTAACAACATTAGCAGTATTAACTACGGGATTAGCAACAACAATTATAGGGAATGGAGAAGAGGCTTCTGCAGATACTTTCAATAACACACAAGCCCCTCAACAAACTCAAACACAAAACTATAATAATAACTATACTAATAACTATAACCAAAACTACAATACTTCAAACATGAGCCAATCATTTAGTTCATCAGTAACACAAACAGCAACTCAAAGCACGAGTTCATCAGCTAACTTATATACAGCTGGTCAATGTACTTATTATGTATTTGACAAAAAACAAGCTGACGGAGACCCAATAAGCTCAACTTGGGGTAATGCTAACCAATGGGCAGCAAATGCAGCAGCTGACGGTCACACTGTAAACAACACACCTAAACAAGGTTCAATCTTACAATCAAATTCAGGTGCAATGGGTCACGTAGCTTACGTTGAAAATGTAAACTCTGACGGAAGCATTGAAGTTTCAGAAATGAACTACCAAGGTGAAGGCGTAGTATCATCTCGTACAATCTCAGCTTCAGAAGCTGGATCATACAACTACATTCACTAAGAAAATGATATTTCAAAGCAGCTATTATTAACGTAATAGCTGCTTTTTTTGTAATGATTTATCATTGCTATTTAGTAAGAAGATTGTATACTTAAATAGTTAAGGAGGGATAATATTATGACTAATACTGAACAAAATCCATTTCAACATTCTACTTTAGATGATGATAATGCTCAATTGAATGAAAATACAAATACGAGTGATGATGATCGATTATTTGGTATGCTTATATACCTTACGAGTTTCTTTGGTAGTTTTTTCGCACCACTTATCATTTGGCTAATTAAACGAGATAACTCGCCTTTTATAGATAAGATTGGCAAAGATTATTTGAATTTCTTTATTTCGTATACTATTTGGATCTTCGTTTCAGGTCTCTTATGTATCATTTTAATTGGCTTGATTTTAATACCTATTTTGTCTGTTTTACTATTTGTATTTACGATTATAGGTGCTATCAAAGCATATAAAGGTGAAACATATTTACCACCACTATCAATTCAATTCATAAAGTAATATTTTATTGAACACTTTTTCTATAAAAGTGTTCTTTTTCCATTTTAGTGAAAAACTGGATAATTACTTCAATTTCAAAAGATGCTAAAATTACGTATACTCTTATACTTGTAAGAGTTGCTTCTTTTATGAATCCCCTTTTTAAACGTTACTTGTGCACTTCCATAAATGGAAAGGCATAATTTTTTTTGTATTTTATACTACAGTGCTTTAAAGGAGGAATTTTTATGGATCAAAAATTAAAAAAACCGAGAAAGAGATATATAAGCTTACCTACACAAATATTAATTGCTTTAATATTAGGTGTTGTTGTAGGCTATTTTTTAAATGGTCAGGATCATCTGATTAAATTTATAAAACCTGTTGGCGACATATTTTTAAATCTTATCAAAATGATTGTTATACCAATCGTTTTCTGTTCATTGGCATTATCAATATCTAATGTTGGTGATATGCACACTGTCGGAAGATATGGTTGGAAGACACTTTTGTACTTTGAAATTATTACAACAATCGCAATTGGTTTAGGAATCATATTCGGAAACTTATTTAAACCTGGTCTAGGTATAGATGCGACTAAGCTTCCTAAAGGTGATATTTCCAAATATGAACAAACTGCTGATGCAGCAGAAAAATCTACATATGGAAATCATATGATAGATACGATCGTTGGTATTATTCCAACTAATATCTTTGAAGCGTTGACTTCCGGAGCATTACTTCCGATTATTTTCTTTGCTGTATTCTTCGGTTTAGCGATAGCTGCAATAGGAGAAAAAGGTCAACCTGTTAAAGATGTTCTAAATGGTACTTTAGAAGCTGTATTCTGGATGATACATAGAATTTTAAGATTAGCGCCTTATGGTGTATTTGCTTTTATCTGTGTAACAATCATGACATTCGGATTATCTGCTTTAATACCATTAATGAAATTAATGGCTGTCGTAGTTGGTGCTATGGCCTTCTTTATTATTGTAGTGTTAGGAATAGTTGCTAAAATTTGTGGCATTAATATATTCTCTATCATTCGTATCTTAAAGGATGAATTGCTATTGGCATTCTCTACTTCAAGTTCAGAAACAGTATTGCCATCTGTAATGGAAAAAATGGAAAAGTTCGGTGCTCCTAAAGATGTCGTATCTTTTGTTGTACCAACTGGTTATACATTTAACCTTGATGGCTCTGCTTTATACCAATCAATTGCAGCGTTGTTTGTAGCACAAATGTATGGTGTTCACTTAACGCTTGTAGAACAATTGATATTAATGTTTACATTGATGATTACATCTAAGGGGATGGCTGCTGTACCTGGTACTTCAATCGTTGTTCTAATTACAACTTTAGGTTCTATGGGACTTAACCCAGAAGGATTAGCATTAATTATAGGTATAGATAGACTGCTAGATATGATGAGAACATGTGTGAATGTTGTAGGTAACGCACTTTCAACAGTTGTTATATCTAAGTGGGAAAATAAATACGATCACGAAAAAGGTCAAGCATACCTTAAAACATATAAAAAAGCATAACAAAAAAGATTCGGCTAAGGGGAGCCGAATCTTTTTTTGTATTATTTTAAGGAATCTTGAATTTTTTTGATTTCATCTTCTTTTAAGTCAACAACCATTTCTCCGTCTTTAGTATCTTCTTTCAAAGCTTTTTTAGCTTCTTCTGAATGATACAAGTCTGCTACTTTTTTATAAGTCTTATTGTCTTTATCTTTTGTATTTGCAGCAATGAAATTAATATATGGTTTAGCTGCGTTAGCATTAGGATCTTCTAAATAGATTGGATCTTTCTTAGGATCTAAACCAGCTTTAGAAGCAACGCCATTGTTAATAATAGAAATGTCTACCTCGTCTATTGCTCTAGCAGTTTGTTGCGCATCTACAGCTTTAATATTTAAGTTCTTTTTATTTTCAACGATATCTTTAGGACCACCATCTAAACCGAAATTCTTATCAAGTTTAATGTATCCTGCTTTTTCAAGTAATTTAAGTGCTCTAGCTTGGTTAGAAACATCATTAGGAATCACGACTTTAGCACCGTTTTTCAACTTTTTGATATCTTTAACTTCTTTAGAATAAATGCCTAATGGTGCAAATACTGTTGTTCTAATTGGTGTAATATCTGTATCTTTATTTGCTTTTTCAAATTGATCTAAGAAAGCAAAGTGCTGGAATGAGTTTAAATCAATGTCTCCATCAGATAACGCTTTATTTGGAACGTTATAATCAGAGAATTGTTTGACTTCAATATCTATCCCATCTTCTTTAGCAAGTTCTTTTACTTTATCCCAGACCGCAGTATCATTTGAAGCAATACCAATTGTTACTTTTTTATCATCTTTTTTATCTCCACATGCTGCCAATAATAAGACTAATGCAGCTAATAATGCTAAAACCTTTTTCATTCAAAGCACTCCTTTATATTTGAGTATCATATTCTCTTTAGCTTCTTCTAACAATTCTAGATAATACATTACCTAGCGATTGGATGAGCTGTACCATAATAACTAATATAACAACCGTAATAATGATAACGATCGTATCAAACCTTTGATAACCGTATGCAAGTGCTAAATCACCTATACCGCCACCACCAACAGCTCCAGCCATTGCAGTAGCACCAATCAATCCTATTATTGAAGTCGTTAAAGCTAAAATTAATGAGCCTAATGCTTCAGGTAATAAGAAATGGCGAATAATTTGAAACGGTGATGCCCCCATTGAATGTGCTGCTTCAATGACACCTGAATTGACTTCTAATAATGAATTTTCTACTAATCTTGCTATATAAGGTGCAACATACACTGTTAATGGCACAATTGCTGCTGATGTACCGATTGATGTACCGACAATTAATTTAGTGAATGGTACGATTGCAATTAATAAAATAATGAAAGGTAAAGATCTAAAAATATTAATAATTGGATTCAGTATGTAATATATAATTCTATTCTCCCAAATACCATTCTTTCTTGTGATAACAAGAAATATACCTAATGGAATACCTATTAATGCACCGAGCACTAAAGATACTGTTACCATATATAATGTTTGATATATCGAATCAAATAATTGAGATGAATCTAATGATGATCCAAACATTATGCATCAACCTCCTCAAACTCAATATTTAATTCATTTAAATATTGGTAACTATTTTGAATTGCTTGTTGCTCACCTTTTAAACGTAATGTTAAATATCCTACTGGTGTACCTTGGATATCAGACATTGAGGCAAATAAGACATTAATTTGAACTTGGTATTTAGTAATTAAATCATTGATAATAGATTGTGTAACTTGCTCACCATCAATATAAAGTTTAATATCTGTCGCATTTTGCTCTTCTGGAATTAATTTACGTAAATTTGGCGATATATCTGTTGTAATGACAGTTGAGACAAAGTTCTTTGCTGTAGCAGTCTCTGGATGACTGAAGACGTCTAATACTGGCCCAATTTCTATCACTTTACCATTTTCCATTACAGCAACTTTATTACAGATTTTTTGAATCACACTCATTTCGTGTGTAATTAATAAGATTGTAACGCCGAACTGTTCATTAATTCTTTTTAATAACTTTAATATTGAATCAGTTGTTGCAGGATCAAGTGCACTTGTAGCTTCATCACACAATAAAATTTCAGGATCAGTTACAAGTGCTCGAGCGATTGCTACTCTTTGCTTTTGCCCTCCTGATAATTCGTTTGGGTATTGTTTACCTTTATCTTCTAACCCTACGAATGCTAACAATTCATCAACTTTTGCTTTAATTTTATTTTTACTTATTCCTTGTAAAATTAAAGGCATTGCAACATTATTAAATACAGTTTTTGAATTCAATAAATTGAAATGTTGAAAGATCATACCTATGTTCTTTTTAACACTTTGTAATTCTTTTTTAGAATATTGATTTATGTCATGGCCATTAACGATGACCTCTCCCGATGTCTTTTCCTCCAACACATTTACAAGTCTTATTAAAGTGCTTTTCCCGGCACCACTATACCCTATAACACCGAATATATCTTGTTCTTCTACTTTGAAACTTACATCTTCTAAAGCTTGTATTTCAGAATTCTTTTGTTGGAAAATCTTATTAACATTTTTAAACTCTATCATATTCATTATCCCTTCCGAATTCTTATTAATATGATAAGAATTATATTGGTGTTTACGTTTATCGTCAACACTAAATATCAAATTTTTCTAAATATTCAATCTCAAATATTGTATTTTTGCACATAAATAATTTATTAACAATATAAAAATACATTCTTAACATATGAAAGCGTTACCAAATATTTATTGACAATTTTGTGACATATCAATAAAATGAAACTTAAGATGTATATTTACAATAATCAAAGGGGGTTATTTTAATGGCAGATCATGATTTTAAACGTATTGCCGCAGATCCAAAGTTTAAAGAACTCGTTAAAAAGAGAAATAGCTTTATTTTTCCTATTTCTATATTTTTTATTTTTGCTACACTTCTTTTTCCAGTCTTAACTGGATATACAACAATTTTAAATAATATTGCGTTTTGGAATATATCATGGGCATGGATATACGCATTGTTACTATTTATTATGGTATGGACACTCGTAACCATATATATGCGTAAAGCCAAATCTTTTGATAAAGATGCTGAAGCATTATTAAAAACTTATAGAGAGGAGCAGCAAAGATGAATCCAATCGTTGTTATAATGTTTTTAATATTTGTCAGCATTACATTATTAATTACATATTTCGCATCTAAAAGAACACAATCAACTAATGACTTTTATACAGCCGGTGGAGGACTTACAGGTTGGCAAAACGGTTTAGCTATTGCTGGAGATTATTTATCAGCCGCTTCATTTTTAGGAATTGCAGGCGCTATCGCTTTATGGGGTTTTGACGGTTTCTTCTATAGTATAGGTTATTTAACAGCTTATCTTATCGTGCTATATATTGTTGCAGAGCCATTAAGAAATCTTGGTAAATACACGTTAGCTGATATGATCGCTGCAAGGTTTGAACTAAAAAAAGTGAGAGCCATGGCAGCAGTATCATCAATCACAATCGTTATATTTTATATGTTGGCACAACTAGTTGGTGCCGGTGCTCTTATCCAATTACTCTTTGGTATTCCTTATACACTTGCTGTTATTTTAGTGGGGATTATGATGACAATTTATGTGTTATTCGGTGGTATGACGGCTACAAGTTGGGTACAAATGGTTAAAGCCGTCTTGCTTATGATTGGTACAGTTATCATAACGTTTTTAGTATTGTTACACTTCAATTTCAACATTGCTACTATGTTTGGAGAAATGCAAAACATTAAATCAGCTGACTTTAAAGGTGAGTTCATTAACCCTGGGTCACAAGGCAAACCTCCATTAGATAATATATCGTTGATTATAGCGTTATTATTTGGTACAGCAGGACTACCACATATCCTTATGCGCTTCTTTACAGTTAAAGATGCAAAAACTGCAAGATCTTCTGTAATGTGGGCAACTTGGATTATCGGTATTTTTTATATTTTAACAATTTTCTTAGGATTTGGTGCAGCAGCCTTATTAACTCGCGAAGAAATTATTTCTGCTAACCCAGCAGGTAATATGGCCGCACCTTTATTAGCTGCTAAATTAGGGGGAGACTTCTTAATGTCATTCGTTTCTGCGGTCGCATTTGCTACTATCTTAGCTGTAGTTGCTGGTCTTGTATTGACGGGTGCATCTGCTTTTGCACATGATATTTATGGAGAAGTTATTAAAAAAGGGAAAATAACTGAACGAGAACAAATGAAAGCAGCTAAATTAGCTTCTTTAGCTGTTGCTGTAATTTCAATTGTATTAGCATTATTTGCTCAAAACTTAAATGTCGCATTTTTAGTATCTTTAGCTTTCTGTGTTGCTGCGAGTGCAAATCTACCTGTTATCGTATTTACGATATTCTGGAAAAGATTTAATACGCAAGGTGCAATTATTGGAATAGCAGTCGGATTAATTGTTTCTTTAGTACTCGTTATTTTAAGTCCAAATGTAATGAATCCAAACGGTACTGCCTTTATAAAGATGTCACCGTTATTCCCATTATCCAATCCTGCTATTATTTCAGTGCCAGCAGGTTTCTTAGCAGCATTTTTAGGTACATTCTTAGGTAAAACTGAATCTCAAGATAAATTCCGAGAAGTACAAGTTAAATCTGCTACAGGCATATCAACATCAGACACTACACATTAATATCGTATTTATTTAAAACAAAAACTGGTGAGCAATCATTTTCTACAATGATCACTCACCAGTTTTTTTATTTTAATTTAGCTTTCTGTAAAAATCTCACTTTTCTACTTAATGATTTTGATGACAATTTCTTCAACATTTTATTTCTTATTTTGATCTTCAACGTGCTTGAAGTTTGTGCAGATTTGCCAATCTTTCTTGATTTCAAAATCACCTTTTTAGTATGTTTCGTTCTGATTTTATCATAACGTGTTAAAGCAGATTCAATATCTCTATCACTTATTAAGTTTGTTAAAGTTACAGCATCTTCTATAGCTTGTCCTGCACCTTGCCCCATATTCGGAGTCGTAGCATGAGCTGCGTCGCCTAACAAGACAACTCTACCTGATACAAATGATTTTAAAGGTACTAAATCATACATATCATGTTGCAGTATACCTGTTTCTTCTTGAGCGTCTAATACTTTTCTCACTTCATTAGGAAATTGATTAAAGTATGCTTGCAAATGTGGTTTTTCAAATGATTTAAATTGCAGATCATTTTCTTTAGCATTCATCGTGCAGAACCAATATAATTCGTTATCTTTTAAAGGTACAATTCCAAATCTACCTTTATGCCCCCAATATTCTAAAGCTTCATCTTGTTCAAGATTTAATTTTTCATTTACGACACCTCTAAAGCAAGTGTATCCTGCATATTTAGGGGTGGATTTAGGATAAATATTCGTTCTAACAACTGAATGAATACCGTCAGCTGCAATAACTAAATCGAATTGTTCTTCAACACCATTTTCAAAATAAAGACGTACAGAGTCTGGCGTTTGTTTAAACTCTGTTAATTTATGATTTAATAAAATACGCTCTTTAGGCACGTGTGTTTTTAAAATCTCATGAAGTACATTTCTATGAATTGTTACATTTAGATTGTCGTCTTGATTCATCATTAAGGCATTTAGAAATTCATCTAAATCAGATTTAATTTCTATTTTTCGTAACGATTGACCTTCTTGTTCAATAGCATAAGCCATTTTGTATTGTTTCAGTGCTTTTAACACATTGCTTCCAATGCCTACACCAGCACCTACTTGATCTAAATTATTACGCTTTTCATATACATAAACATCATGCCCAGTTTGGCAAAGTAATCCAGCAGCAGTTAAGCCACCTATGCCCGCACCAATTACAGCAATTTTCATTTTTGTTCACTACTTTCTTTGAAATAAAAGTTAATTATATAACTACATTTTAACACGAACAAGTATATATAAATAACCCCAGTTCTATTTACAGAACTAGGGTTAAAAGTTATTTGTAATAATCTTTATATATTTTCGATTTTTTTAAATCATGTTTATCGTAATAACTTTCCATTATCTGACCTATACTTGTTGCCCAATTGACATCAGTTGCATAAAGATGTTGTCCAGGATTATACGGATTCCATCTCATTTTGTATAACGTATTTTGTTCGTTATTTAGATACTCTTTCTTTACAAACTCTGCTCCCCCATGTATTGCTTTCTCTGGAGAAGTCCAACCTTTCTTACGTGCGTAACTGCTACCTGTCTCAACTGCATCTTGGTCGAAAGCACCTATACCATAAAAATTATAAAATTTCTTACCGTTGGACATTTTCACGCCACTTGCTAATTCAGAATTACCGTTACCAGTTTCTATAAATGCATGACTCATCAAATAAATTACGTTCACATCATATTTTTCTTGAGCGTTTATAAAAGCTTTTTCTTTTCCTTTGAGGACACCTTTATCTTTCAAAATATCTTTAACTTGTTTTTCGGAAATATCAACTTTCTTAGAAAGGTCCATGAATTGTAGATCTGTTTTGCTTTTTTCAATATCCATGTATTTATCTATATCTTTTTTATCAGCGTACACAAACTTATTATCCTTTTGTGTCACAGCAGGAGAGTCACTCTGCGTATGAATTTCAAGCGCTTCTTTATAAGTATGTGTTTGATGTTCCTTAAAAAATGGAGACTCAAAAATAAATAGTAAAACAATAAAAATAATAATAATAACGAGTCCTAATATTAAAGAAAACCTATCTTTCAAAAAGTTAATAACACTCACACCTTTTCTATTTATATAAGCAATGTTACTGTTTAAACTTATCTTATATTTTCTCACATTTCAATAAAATAATATATGAGACTATAAATATCCTCACGAAAGTATAAAAACTGCCACCAAAGTCTATGACTTTAGTGGCAGTTTAAAATTGTTTATTCTGTTCTACTCATACCCTTTAAGAAATTAAGCAGTAACGTGACACTTTGATTAATTTCTGGGTCTTTCAATGCGCCTAACAAATCTGTTACTGACGTTTTTTTGTTCGGATTTGCTCGGTTGGCAACTTTCATGCCATTGTTTATTCTTTTCACAAATGTTGAAGTTTCTTCTATATCTAATTCTCCTAGTAAAAATAACACTTGTCCAAGATTGCTCAAAATGCCTTCATATTGTTCTTTATTGAGTTCTGTTACTAAATTTCCAGTTATGACTTTTCTTTGTACAATTGCTGCATGAACTGCATCTAATGCTTGGGCTTCTTCGAGTGCATCTAGAATATCAATCCCTTTTTCTATCGCCAATTTACGTTCAGCTAATTGTTCTTTTATTTCATTAATGTTCTCTTCGACTTTATATGCTTTACTTTTATTAATACGTTTAATGACTTTAACTCTTTCAGCCATTACGCATCGCCACCTTTACCTGGGAATGTGTAGCTTGATTGATTCCATTTATCTTGAACCCTCACGCTAATTTGTGGCTGTCTAGTTCCAAAACGCGAGTTATGTTTAGGTATTGGAGACTCACCTTTTTTGCTGATCACTTCTAATTTAGCGTAATTATCTTTATATGCAGGTGTGTTCGTATCTTTATCTACATCACTATCGGTAATAAAGTTTGGCGCCCCTTCATTTTGGTCATTTAGTGGGATATAAATATAATTGCCTGTTACTCTATCTGTTACTTGTACATTCACTTCCGTAGTGCCTACTTTAGATGTTATTTTCACTCTCGCACCATTTTCTATTCCATGTTCTTTAGCAAGTTCTTCTGAAATTTCACAGAAGTTTCTTGGTAATTTGTATTTTAAACCTGGCACTTGATAAGTCATATTACCTTCATGAAAATGTTCTAACACACGTCCATTATTGACATGTAATGACATTTCCTCTGTCTGTTTAGATTCAATATTGAATTCTAATGGGTAAAGTTTAGCTTTGCCATCAGGGAAATTAAACCTTTCAGTATATAATAACGGTGTATCCGAACCGTCATCGTTCATAGGCCATTGTAAGCTGTCGAAACCTTCTAATCGATCATACGTAACACCTTTTACTAATGGCATTAATTCCTGAGCTTCAAACCAAATTTCACTTGGATGTTTATAATCCCAATCTGCACCTAGAGACTGAGCGATTAATTGTATGATTTCCCAATCTGGTTTAGAATCACCAAGTGGTTCTAATGCTTTGTTGATTCTCTGAATACGGCGTTCTGTATTTGTAAACGTACCGTCTTTTTCTAATGATGGTGATGCTGGTAACACGACATCAGCATATTCTGCCGTTTTTGATAAGAATAGATCTTGTACAACTAAGAAATCAATCTTCTCAAATGCTGCTCTAACATAATTTATATTGGCATCTACCACACCTGTATCTTCGCCTTTAATATATAGTGAGTGTAATTTACCTTCATGAATGCTATCGATCATTTCATGGTTATCTAATCCTCTTTCAGAGTCTAGTGAAACGTTCCATGCCTTTTCAAACTTATGTCTAATTTCATCATCTGATACATCTTGATATCCAGGGAATGTATTTGGCATACTTCCCATATCGCTACATCCTTGAACATTATTATGTCCTCTTAATGGGTATGCACCCGTACCTGGTCTCATATAGTTTCCTGTTATTAGTAACAAGTTAGAGATAGCTGTACTCGTATCACTACCGATACGATGTTGCGTCACACCCATTGCCCAACAAATGGAGAGCGTATTTACTTCTGTAATTTGTTTAGCGATATGTTTCAATTCAGCCTGACTTATACCCGTTTTGTTTTCTGCATATTCTAAAGTAAATGGCTCTAAACTTTCATAATATGTTTCAAAGTCATTAACCCATTCTGAAATAAATGCTTTATTATGCCAATCTTGGTCGATAATATATTTTGTCACTGCAGATAACCAAACTAAATCTGTTCCTGGATTAGGTTTGTAAAATTTATCTGCACGTTCTGCCATTTCATGTTTTCTAATATCAAATACATATAATTTTTGTCCCAACAGTTTATGCGCTCGCTTAATTTTACTTGCTATTACTGGATGTGCTTCTGCAGTATTTGTACCTATAGTAATGACCATCTCTGCTTTTTCAAGATCTTCTATTGAGCCTGAATCTCCACCATAACCTACAGTTCTGAACAATCCTTGTGTCGCTGGAGCTTGGCAATATCTAGAACAATTATCTACATTATGCGTACCGATAACTTGTCTCGATAACTTCTGCATTAAATAAGATTCTTCATTTGTACATTTCGACGAAGATATAAATGCTAAAGCATCTTTGCCATATTGATTTTTAATTTCAGAGAACCTATTGCTGATTACGCTTAATGCTTCATCCCATTCAACTTCTTGGAAATATCCATCTTTTCTCACAAGAGGTTTTTGCAATCTTTCTTCAGAATTCACATAATCCCATGCAAATTTCCCTTTAACACATGTTGAAATGTGATTGGCAGGAGAATCTTCATGAGGTAAGACTCTTAATATTTCTCTATCTTTCGTCCACACATCAAACGAGCAACCTACACCACAGTATGTACACACTGTTTTCGTTTTCTCAATCATTTCTTCTCTCATAGCTGCTTCCGAATCAGATATCGCAAATAAAAGTCCATAACCTGTTTCAGCTTTTTTAGTTAACTCAATCATTGATCTTAATAAGCCTGGTTCTTGGTTGGTCATATATCCTGCTTTACCTAACATATTATTTTCCATTAATGCATTACAAGGACATACTGTTACACATTGACCACAATTGACACAACTTGATTCATCAATTGCTTTATCATTATCCCAAATTACCCTTGGTTCATTTCTTTTCCAGTCAATTGTTAAAGTTTCATTAACTTGAACATCTTGGCATACTTCAACACATCTACCACATAAAATACATTGATCAGGATCATATCTATAAAAAGCACCATAATCCTTTTCATAGCCTTTTGATTTAAATGGATTTGATTGATGTTCTAAACCAAATTCACCCATTGTATTATGAATCTCGCAATTTCCATTATTATAATCGCAAACTGTACAATATAATTCATGATGCTCAAGCACTCTGTCCAGTGCTTGCTTTTGAGCTGACTTTACTTTCTCAACTTGAGTATTTACAACCATTCCATTTTCAATCATTGTGCTACACGCACGTTGAAGTTGTCCATTGACTTCAACAATACAAGAATCACATGTTTCTATTGGTCCGAGAGATTCGTTATAACAAATCGAAGGGACAAAGGATAATTTTTGCGCTTTTATAAAATCTAAAAGTCTCATTCCTTCTTCTACAAGAAAATCTTTACCATCAATTGTTAACACTTGATGTGCTTGCATGGTGATTCCCCCTTTATTAAATTATGCCTATAAAAGCCATATTTTATAAAAAGCTTATTTATACGACTTACTTTTGATTATAATTTTGTGATTTTACAATTGCAAATAATACTCGAGAAACCTACCTTTTATAAATTATCAGAAATTTCAAAATTCTTATTGCTAGATTGCTTATTTTTTGCTAATCTATTTTTATTCTCATCTGAAAGAAGGTTTTACTAATGATTACATTTATCTCTAGTATTATAATTTTAATTTTGGGATATGTTTTTTACGGTAAATACATAGAACGTGTCTTCGAAATATATCCAGACAAAAAAACACCTGCATATTGTATGCAAGACAATATGGATTTCGTTCCATTGCCTGCTTGGAAAGGTTGGATGATTCAGCTCCTTAATATAGCTGGACTTGGGCCGGTCTTTGGCGCAGTAGCTGGCGCTTTATACGGGCCGGTCGCATTCATATGGATTGTAATAGGATGTATTGTTGCAGGTGGTGTTCATGATTACTTCTCAGGAATGTTAAGTTTACGTCATGGAGGCGCACAGTTCCCTATGCTCGTGCAACATTATTTAGGAAAGGTTATAAGAGTATTTACAGATGTTGTTTCGGTAGTATTAATGATGCTAGTTGCTGCTGCATTCGTTGCTGGACCAGCACAATTATTATCGAGTAAAACACCGATATCTTTCTTTGTAGCATTGATTATCATATTTACTTACTTTATACTTGCAGCAATTTTACCTATAAATAAAATTATTGGCAGAATTTATCCTGTTTTTGGGGTTATTCTAATCGTTATGGCTGTTAGTATCGCAGCTGCACTCATATTCAGTGGAAAGCATATTCCAGAAATTACTGTTCATAATCTACATCCAAAGGGTCTTCCAGTGTGGCCGTTACTAATGGTAACAATATCATGTGGTGCAATCTCCGGATTCCATTGTACTCAAAGTCCTATTATTTCTAGAACGGTTAAAAATGAATCAGAAGGTAGAAAAGTATTTTATGGCGCTATGATTTCAGAAGGTATTATCGCATTAATATGGGCAGCAGCAGGCATGACATTTTTTGGTGGTACAGAAGGTTTAGCTGCTAAATTACAATCAGTAGGACCAGCTGGTGTTGTAGATCAAATATCAATCGAGTTGTTAGGTCCATTTGGAAGCATTCTTGCCCTATTAGGTGTTATTATTCTTCCTATTACAACTGGTGATACAGCACTAAGAAGTGCAAGAATGATTATAGAAGACTTCATGAAAGGTAAAGTAAACATCAAACCAAAAGCATTAATGATTGCAGCAAGCTTTGCTGTAGGTTTACCAGCATTTATACTTTCAATGATAGATTATTCATTTCTATGGAGATATGTAGGATTTACAAATCAAATAGTAGCAACAGTCATGCTATGGGTTAGCGTTTGTTACTTATTGAGATATAGTAAGAAACATTTAGTAGCAGGCATACCAGCATTATTTATGACAGCTTCTATAAGTGTATATGTATTATATGCACCAGAAGGACTAGCTCTCCCTTATCAAACTGCATTAATCGGTGGATCAATTGTATTTCTAATAGTCTCATCATTATACGTACGCACTATATTAAAATACGCAAAACCAAATTCAATGCCAGCACCTGCAAGAGACTTATACACATCATAAAAATTAAAACTTCCGATAGAGTTTATAACAACTTTGTCGGAAGTTTTATTGTATGTTTAGGTTATACTATTTTCTATTATATTTATTATTGGTTATAAAGGTAGAATAGTTAGCGTACTTAATTATATTTTCACTATATCATTTGTAAATAAAAATTATTCATTAAGTGATGGTGGTGATAACTTAATGATTTTATTACTTCTCTATCTACTGTTTAATGATAATGGTGATTCAACCAAGCTATATGATGTTCTTCTCTTTGAATCGCATAATCTAAAACAAGATAGTGACCATAATTATTTTCACGATTTTTTTGATTTTCAAATAATATATCACGTCGTTCTTTTAAATTCATTAACTTAGTTTTATGCAAATGAATTTGCTCTTGGAGCATGATAGGTAATATGGGATCATCTTTATCAGAAACAAAATATAGTTTTAAGTGAAATTCATTTTTATTGATTGACAGTTCAGGTGTTGGAGAAATTAGCCATTCATTTAGCGATTGAAGACCTTTATGAGTGATAAAGTACACCTTTTTTTCTAACTTTTCTCCTGCTATCACTATTTTTTTATCAATTAAAGCACGTTCATTTAGTTTTTTAAGTTGGGGATAAATTTGGCTGTGATTTGCTTGCCAGAATTCTCCAATATCTTTTTCAAATGCCTTTTTAATATCATATCCAGACAAACTTTCATTTTTTAAAAGCCCTAGTAATACGTACTGCAAAATATTTTTTTGAGCCATAATACTCCCTCCTTGACGATTTTTCAAAATAAGTATAACATTTGTATGTAAATAATAACATGTAATTAATTACATGATTTCTAAAGGAGAGTTTTTAATGACTAATAATTTTAATAAATTGAATGATTTTTTAGGTACACATTTAATTTATACTTATGATAATGGTTGGGAATACGAGATGTATGTAAAAAATGAAAATACAATTGATTATCGTATACATGGTGGTATGGTTGCAGGAAGATGGGTAAGAGATCAAGAAGTGAATATTGTTAGGTTAACTGATGGAGTTTTCAAAATCACATGGACTGAACCAACGGGGACAGATGTTGCTTTGGATTTTTTACCTAATGAAAGTATTATGCATGGGACGATTTTCTTCCCTAAATGGGTCGAAGAACATCCAGAAATAACAGTTACTTATCAAAATGATCATATTGAACTCATGAAAGAGTCTCGTGAAAAATACGATACTTATCCTAAATTGGTAGTACCTGAATTTGCAAAAATTTCATATGTCGCTAATGCTGGACAGAATAATGAAGACGTAGTTAGTGAAAAACCATATGATGGTATTTTAGAAGAAATAAGAAACGGTAGTTATTTTAACGAAAATTACAAACGAAATAATAAATAGAGTCATTGAATTTATCAAGTGAAGGCCCACATGATAAATAGCAAACAATCTTTATAATTTGTCCTTTACGATTTTGCAAAGTGCTGACGCCCGGGGGAATAGTATGCGTGAGAGACTACAGGCTCGAGCCATACCCCAGGCAAGCATGCACTTTCAAAATCGTAAGATTTTAAAATAAACGCAAAAAATGTTCATTTATAAAACACACCCTCTTAATTTATTAATAGGGTGTATTTTATTGTATGATTAGGTTATA
>CABFOD010001311.1_pt1 | contig 18233 bp, 20 predicted proteins | sample 3521941 | NCBI WGS metagenome assembly CABFOD01 (sample SAMEA5312449, study PRJEB27640) | indoor metagenome | biome: indoor environment; feature: uncontrolled; material: polymer tiles stone | place: Germany | collected 2014-07-07
AGTTTTGATATACTATTTTTTGAGGTGAGATAATGAACCTGCAACAAAAAGTTACTTTAAAACAAATCGATACTTTAACTGATCATTATTGTGAAGGATGTATACTTAAATCTTACCACCGTAAAGTGTATGGTAAAACCTACGCACATCATTATTGTATAAAGAAATGTTCTGTAGGTATTGAAATAAAACAACTCGGCAATGTATTGCAGTAAGGAGATATCATGAAGATCATAAAAATTGAACCAACACCAAGTCCTAATACGTTAAAAATAACACTTAATTATAAAAAAGAGGATATGAAAAGTAATACATATTCAACAGTACATGAAACTAATCCCGCATTTATCAATGCATTACTTCAAATAGAAGATGTAAAATCAATTTTTCATGTTATGGATTTTATTTCTGTTGATAAAACTCCGAAGTCTGATTGGGAAGTGGTATTACCACAAATTAAATCTATTTTTGAAGAAGAGATTGATGTTCAGCAAGAAATAACAGTGGATAATGGTGAAAAGAAAGTTGAAGTACTTGAATTTAAAAGTATTCCTTATCAAATAAAAGTTACAGATAAAGATGGAGAATCACGTAAACAACTGGATGTGAGATTTATCGATGCGATGCTAGCTGCACAAAATGATGATGACAATGTTATTTTACTCCGTAAATGGATTGATTACGGTATAAGATATGGTGAAACAGAAGAAATCATCCAATCTATTAAAGAAGAAATTGATGCTAAATTTCCTGATGATGTTTTGACAGAATATATTGCAAAAGGTAAAGCAAATCAGTATATAGATACATCCAAGAAATTAGAAAAAATTACTTTGGATGAATATAATACGATTGAAGATTGGCAGGAGCGTTATCGAAAGATAGATCATTATCCGAATCCAGACTTATCTGATCTGCCATTTTTTGAAGCTGTGTTACTAGATGACAAGCCTCAGATTAGGCGTCTTGCTGTCGTATTTTTAGGTATGATAGAAGATAGAAAAGTATTACCTGCATTGCATAAAGCTATGAACGATAATAATTTAACTGTGCGCCGTACTGTAGGAGATACTTTAAGTGATCTTGGATTTAAAGAAAGTTTACCGATAATGCACGCAGCATTAAATGATAAACATCCAATTGTCAGATGGCGTGCAGCGATGTTTATCTTTGACGAAGGTGATGAAAGTAGTTTAACTTATTTAGAGCAACATTTAGAAGACTCTGCATTTGATGTCAAACTTCAAGTACAGATGGCTTACGAACGAATTAAAAATGGTGAAGCAGCTGTTGGTTCTGTTTGGAAACAAATTGCTAACCGTAACAAAGGAGAAGAATGAAATGAATGCTTATGAAGAATATATGAAATCACTTGCGAATGGAATGAGAAGTGAATTAACCAATCATGGTTTTGAATCGTTAGAAACAAGTGAAGCAGTTGATGGTTATTTTAATCAAGTGAAAGAAGATGAAACAACTTTTGTAGTTATTAATTCAGTATGTGGGTGTGCAGCAGGGTTAGCACGACCAGCAGCTGTTACAGTAGCTACACAAAATGAGAAGAAACCTAATCACTTAGTAACTGTGTTTGCAGGTCAGGACCGTGAAGCGACAGATAAAATGCGTGAATACGTAGCGCAAGCACCGTCAAGTCCTTCAATGGCATTATTTAAAGGACAATCATTGGTTGGTTTTATTCCAAGAGAGCATATTGAAGGACGACCTGTAGAAGAAATTTGTATGGATATTAAAGAATATTTTGATGATCACTGCTAAAATTAAACTGCGTATTACAACATGCGTAAAACCAGATAGTTTAATTTTGAAATATTTAGAAGATATTATTTCAGATATAAATTCATATTCAGAAGTAACCTATGAAGTAATCGATAGAAGGAAACTAACGATTAAAAATTTATTTGAAGATGATTTAACACCTGTGTTGGTAATTCAGCAAACAGGTGTTGCATTATATACTTCTGTTGAAAATAAGATTTTTTATCATGAAAATACGACACGCGTTAAGTATAAAGCTTATGTTAGCGGCAATCATGTACCTCCTCTCGTCGAACTTATTCATGATGAGTCTATCAATACTGACATCATCATCGATGCCACAACTGGTATGGCAAATGACTTAATATTAATGGCTCTAACGATGGAAGACAGCATATTTTATGCATTTGAAGACAATTTTTATATTCATTTTGCAATAAAATGGGGCGTACATTTTTATTTCAATGTGCTAGAGAAAAATAAACTAGAAACATCTCGCATACATTTTATTTATGGTAGCGTTGTAAATCATATCGGTATTCTGAATCAGTCACAAATCATCTATTTAGATCCAATGTATGAAGAAACTGTTGTGACGTCTAACATTGCTTCTTTAGTTAATGTAGTGAACCATGATATTGAAAGTGATCGTAAGCTATTAAATACGATATTTGAGCATTTCAGAGGGAAACTTATATTGCGTGCGCATTACAAATCCAGTTTAATTCGTGATTTTAAGTTTATCATGAATGTTAGAAAACAAACGAAGACACATTATGGTTATCGTTATATATGAATCATTGCACAATAAAAAGGCTTCGTAAATTCGAAGCCTTTTTATGATGTATAAATTATTCAGTTATACACATGCTGATCATATAGCATAATAATAAGAATAAACCTGAAACGACCATCATATCTGCGCCCATATATTTCACCCCTAGAATGTAAATCTCTAATATCTAATTCTTTAATTAATTGTTATATAAATGTATTATAAAGTATATAAGTAAAAATAGAAAGAGGTGACTTGATGAATTCATTCGATCAAGCTTATCACGATTTGTGTAGAAGAGTTTTAGAAACTGGTAAAAATAAAGATGATCGTACAAACACAGGAACGCTTTCTGTATTTGGTCATCAGATGCGCTTTGATTTATCAAAAGGATTTCCTTTGTTAACAACAAAAAAAGTTTCTTTTAAGCTTATCGCAACGGAGCTTATCTGGTTTATGAGAGGTGATACAAATATCAAGTATCTACTGGAATATAACAATAACATATGGAATGAATGGGCATTCTTAAAATGGATTGAAAGCGCTGATTATAATGGTCCGGACATGACGAACTTCGGACATCGCGCACTTGTAGATGAAAATTTTAATGAAGAATATAAAAAACAACTTAAAATTTTTAAAGATAAAATTTTAAACGATGATGCTTTTAGTAAAAAATATGGAGATTTAGGTAATGTTTACGGTAAACAGTGGCGTAATTTCGAAACGAAAAATGGTTCGACTGACCAGCTTATGGAAGTAATTGAAGGAATCAAACATAATCCAACGAGTAGACGCCATATTATCTCTGCCTGGAATCCAGGAGAGATAGACACGATGGCGTTACCACCATGTCATACTATGTTTCAGTTCTATGTTCAGGATAATAAATTATCATGTCAGTTATATCAACGAAGTGCAGATATATTCTTAGGTGTGCCTTTCAATATCGCTAGTTATAGTTTATTAACACACCTAATAGCTAAAGAATGCAATCTTGAAGTTGGTGAGTTTGTGCACACATTTGGTGATGCCCATATCTACTCAAATCATATCGATGCAGTAAATGAACAGCTATCAAGAGAATCTTTTGAACCACCTACATTAAATATTAATACCGATAAATCAATCTTCGACATTGAATATGAAGATTTAGAAGTAATCAATTATCAAGCACATCCAGCGATAAAAGCACCTATTGCAGTATAAGGAGAATCATTATGTTATCAATTATTGTTTGTCACGATCAAAATAGAGTTATAGGCTTTAAAAATAAAATGCCATGGCATTTGCCGAATGATTTGAAACGCGTAAAAGCATTAACAACTGGGAACACTATTGTAATGGGTAGAAAGACTTATGAATCATTAGGTAAAGCTTTACCAAATCGACGTAATGTAGTCATTACGCGTGATGAATCATTTAAACCTAATGATGCAGATGTTATTCATTCACTGGAAGAAATCAATGCATTAGAAGGTCATGTATATATTTTTGGCGGACAAAATTTATATGAACAAACAATCGATATGGTTGAAGATATGTACATTACTGTAATCGAGAATAAATATCCAGGGGATGCTTTTTTTCCGGAATATACTTTCGAGGATTTTACAGTAGAATCGATTGAAGAAGGTGCACTAGATGAAAAGAATATTGTACCTCATCATTTTATGCATTTAGTGAGGAAAGAGAAATGATTAGATTAATAAGAACTGTAGGGACTATCATTGGGTATGCAGCTTTTGTTACACCGAAATTAAATGGTGTTAAACAATCATTAACCCAATTTGATACTGTCGCTGAACAAGACTTAGTAACAAATCAATATCCGAAAAGATGGGCCAGTAAAATATTAAGAACAGCCGGTGTGAAGGTTAATGTTCACGGCGACCAAAATTATCCCGAAAATGGTGTATTATTTATTTCAAACCATGAAGGTAATTTTGATATACCTGTGCTAATTTACGCGATTAATAAACCGTTCGGTTTCGTATCAAAGGTGGAAGTAAAGAAAATACCGTTTCTACATAAATGGATGGATTTATTAAATTGTATCTATCTAGATAGAACGGATCGCCGTTCATCAATTCAAATGATTCGAGACGGTGTCGCATCATTAAAAGCGGGACATAGTATTATGATCTTTCCTGAAGGTACGCGTAGTAAGGGTAATGGCATGGCTGAGTTTAAAGCAGGTTCTTTTAAACTCGCTAAAAGTGCAGGTGTGCCGATTGTTCCTATTGCTATAAAGGGTACATCTGAACTGATGGAAAAATATAATAGTAAAAAAATTGTACCTGGTCAAGTGGATGTCACGATATTAGATGCAATTGAACCAGAAATATTCGATCGTTATTCTTTACAGGAAGTTGCCAATCTTGTACATGAGCGTATAGAATCAGTAATAAAATAACAACAGATATCGAGGGATAAAATGAGTAAAATAAAATTGATAGTGGATTCAACACATGATTTACCTCAACAATATTTAGATGACCATGGTATTGTGCAGGTACCTTTAAATATTGTGATGGATGGCAAGACATATATAGATCAGGAAGAAATTACATCTGAGGAATACTTGAAACAACTCGTTACTTTAAAAGATATTCCTAAAACAAGTCAGCCGCCTACAGGAAAGTTTGCTGAAATATATGAAAAATATATAGACGAAGGTTTTGAAATATTAAGTCTGCATATGACGCATCGATTAAGTGGTACTGTAGGAAGTGCACAAACAGCTGCAGGTATGGTGAATGGTAAAGTGACTGTTGTAGATAGTGGGTTTATTGCACAATCATATGGATTTATCATTCAAAATGTGGCCGAACTTATTATCAAACATAAATCAATGGATGAAATTGTAGCTGCTATTGATACGATGAAGCATCAATCTCGCTTATTTTTGGTAATCAGTCAACTTGATTACTTAAGAAAAGGCGGACGTATCTCTCGTGGAAAAGGATTTATAGGTGGATTGATGAATTTAAAACCGGTAGCTGAAGTTATTGATGGAGAAATACAAGTGATACAAAATGCTCGCACGCAAAATGCGGTTGTTAAATTATTGACGAAAGAAGTCGCAAAAATGGCTGATGACTATAAATATTTGCGTATTGGTATTTCACAAGCGGATGCAATGGATCTATTAGAGAAAATTAAAGCTTCTATTGAACAATACACAGACGAGAAAATTTCCATTAATACAACAACACCAATTGTGTCAACGCATACAGGTCCAGGTGCAATAGGATTGTCGGTTTTTGGATATAATGACTAAAGTGATAAAACACCCGGTTTGGTTTGTTTTATTTATTTTATTATTGTGCATTAATATTTATTCAATATTTTGGGCAAGACAAATATTTTCTGAACCTTTACAAATGAAATCTGTACCTACATTTGAGATGGATTCAAAGGATACGATGATTTTATCAGAAAATACAATTAAGCATTTTATTACAATGAATGATAAAAATACAAATATCAAATTTAAAGATCACTATATTTGGATTGATGTTAAATCGAAATTTATGACTTTAGACGTGCATACTAAAATAAAAACAACACCAAAGGTCATTGCACCTGGGGTTATTGCTTTAAATATAGAGCATATAGACATCGGCCGTCTTCCTTTATCAAAACAAAAAGCTTTGCGTATCGTTGATAAATATGGTAATTTACCTGAAGAAGTCACATTGGATGAAGAAAATAAGCGTTTCATCTATACTCTAGGTATACAAGAAATTGGCGATACAAAAATTTTACTGAAAAAAATTGATGATGAGAAAGCGTGGCACTTCGATTTAAAAATAAAGGAGTGATTAAATGGCATTAGCAACTTTAGCAGGTGGATGCTTTTGGTGTATGGTTAAACCATTTCACCAGTTTGATGGTATCTTATCAGTAGTTAGTGGTTATAGCGGTGGACACGTTGAAAATCCTACTTACGAAGCGGTTTGTACAAATACTACCGGTCACCGTGAGGCAGTTCAAATTTCTTATGATGAAAATATTATAAGTTACCAGGAAATTCTGGATATATACTTTAAAACTTTTGATCCTACTGATAATGAAGGACAATTCTTTGATAGAGGTGAAAGTTATACACCTGCAATATTCACTCATAATGAAGAACAACAACAAACTGCAGAGTCAGTGATTAAAAAGTTAAATGACACTAAAATATTTAAAAAACCGGTATCGACACCAATTATCCCTTATAAAAATTTTTATCCTGCTGAAGCATATCATCAGGATTATTATAAAAAAGCACCCTCTCATTATGCAGCTTATAGTGAGGGTTCTGGAAGAAATGGATTTATTAAATCACACTGGGGGGAACAGGATGCTTAAAAAAGAAATTAATGAATTAAATGAAATGGAATATTACGTTACAAAACAAAATGGAACAGAACCACCATTTGAAAATGAATACTGGAATCATTTTGAAAAAGGTATATACGTTGATAAGGTGAGTGGTAAACCGTTATTTACTTCTAACGATAAATTTGATTCTTCTTGTGGATGGCCATCTTTTTCAAAAGCAATTAGTGACGATGAAATTATTGAATTAGTTGATAAGTCTTATGGTATGACAAGAACAGAAGTCAGAACTGAACTTAGTGATATTCATCTTGGTCATGTATTTAACGATGGTCCAAAAGATAAAGGTGGATTAAGATACTGTATTAATTCAGCAAGTATTCAATTTATTCCATACGAGAAATTAGAAGCATTAGGTTATTCTGAGTATACAAAAGTATTAGATTAATATTTATTGGGTATGATAAACATAATTATCAAAATAAATTTGTATTAATGGAGGAATTATTATGTTCAAAAAAATGTTTGGTAAAGGTGAACAGGCTTCAAAACAAATAGAAATAAAGGCTCCGATTACAGGGAAGTATGTGGCAATAGAAGAAATTCCAGATCCAGTATTTGCCCAAAAGATGATGGGTGAAGGATTTGGTATTGAACCTTCAGAAGGAAAAGTCGTATCACCAATTGATGGTGAAATCGTAAATGTATTTCCGACAAAACATGCAATCGGTATTAAAGCAAACAATGGCCTGGAAGTTCTAATTCATGTTGGATTAGAAACGGTAGCGATGAACGGAGAAGGATTTGATGCATTGGTAAGTGCCGGCGATAAAGTAAAAGTAGGCGATGCTTTATTAGATTTTGATATTAATTTAATTCAGGAAAAGGCTTCTTCTATTATTTCACCGGTTATCATAACAAATTCTGATGTGATTGATCAGTTGGATACTTTAAATAGTGGAATACTTGCTTGTGGTGAAACAACTGTTTTATCAGTTGAAGTAAAATAATGAAGCAAATTTCTTTTTATCATTATGCATTAACTGAGCGCGGTGCAAAAAATGAATTCGGGATTTTTGCAGAAGCTGTGTTCAACGATTTAATGTTCCCTAAAGAAAATCTAGATTTTGAAAATTTATCAACATATATAGAAGAATATGGTTCTTCTGAAATGTCACTTTCTACATTTGATAAAATGTATGAAGCATATCAGGAATGGTTAAATTTTTAGCATGTATCATTTGATACGTGCTTTATTTTTTGTTTTTTTATATACTATTGAAATAAACTTAAATTAATTGGATGTGAAATATGTTGAACCATAACAAAAATGAATTTGATCAATCAAATGAAGAAAATGACAAGAAAATAAAAAGAAATTACGAAATCTCCCCTTTTAAATTTATAATGATGATTGTGTCGACCATCATTATTACTGCGGCTATTACTGCATTTTCAATCTTAAGTGGCAATGAAAAAATCATTACAGATGATTCACCGAAACGTAGTGAATTTGTAAAACTTTATCATGTTTATGATACTTTAAATAAGGATTATTATAAAGATGTAAAAAAAGAAGACCTTGTCGATGCTGCTATTAAAGGGATGGTAAGTGGATTAAAAGATCCTTATAGTGAATATATGACAGCGAAAGAACAAAGTGAATTTTCTGAATCGATGCAAGGTGATTTTCAAGGTATCGGAGCAGAAGTAGAACAAAAAGATGGTAAAATCTTAATTTCAAGTCCAATCAAAGGTGCACCGGCATATAAGGCTGGTATTAAACCAAATGATATCATCCTAGCAATTAATGGTAAGACCATTGAAGGATGGAATACACAGCAAGTTGTAAATAAAATAAGAGGTAAAAAAGGAACAGATGTCGTTTTAACAATTAAACGTGGGTCGCAGGATCCATTTAAAGTAACGATAAAACGTGATCGAATCCATATGGATAGCGTTACTTCAAAAATTACAAAAGATAAGACTGCTATTATTACGGTGACAAAATTCCAGGAAAAAACTTCAACAGAGTTTCATGATGCGCTGAAGAACATGAATGAAAAAGGGATGAAACGTCTAGTTATTGATTTGCGTAATAATCCAGGTGGATATCTAGATGAAGCTACTAAGATGGCGAACGAGTTTCTGGATAAAGGAGATACCATTTTATATACAGAAAATAGACAAGGCGATAAAAAGAATCTGACAACGAAAAATCCTGCTAATCCAATTACGAATGATTTGAATACTGTAATAATACTTAATGAAGGATCAGCGAGTGCTTCAGAAGTGTTTGCTGAAGCCCTGCGTGAAAATAACAAGGCAGAAATTGTTGGAACGAAATCATTCGGAAAAGGTATCGTTCAGACAGCAACGCCTTATAAAGATAAATCGATGTTGAAGTATACACAAATGAAGTGGTTAACACCAAAAGAAAACTGGATTCATAAAAAAGGGATAGTACCTGATGTTGAAGCGAAATTACCTGCATATACGAACGCACAAATATTAGATCCAGATACTGTACTGAGTGTTGGTGAAAAAGGGAATAATATTAAATCATTAGAGTTAGGTTTAAAAGCATTAGGATATAATCCTGGTAAAATAGATAATGTATTTGATAGCAAGACTGAACAGGCAATAATAGAATTTCAGACAGACAAAGATTTGAAGATCAATGGTCAATTCAGTGGAAAAACAACTGAAAAGTTTACTGAATTATTAATGAAAAAAGTTCAGTCAGATGATACACAGTTAAAAACAGCAATAAAAGAAGCAAAATCAAAATAATGGAGTGAAAAGAATGAAAATTGCATTTACTGGTGGGGGGACAATTGGACATGTCGCTGTTAATATGGCTCTAATTCCTAAAGCAGAAGCGCACAATATAGAGTGTATTTATATCGGTTCTAAAAATGGTATAGAAAAAGATGAAATTACAAAACGATTTCCAAACGTTAAATATTATGGCATCTCGAGTGGTAAATTACGTAGATATATCTCTGCAGAAAATATTAAGGATTTATTTAAAGTTCAAAAAGGTGTACTAGATGCTTTAAGTGTTTTAAAGAGAGAAAAACCGGATATCGTATTTTCAAAAGGTGGATTTGTTGCTGTTCCTGTTACGATTGCTGCAAAAATGCTTAATATCAAAACAATCATCCATGAATCTGATGTAACACCTGGTCTTGCAAATAAATTAGCGTTAAGATTTGCAAATAAACTTTATACAACCTTTGAAGAAACTTTGAAATATGTCCCAAAAGAAAAGTCAGATTACGTGGGTAGTATTATTCGTGATGATTTATTTTCCGGTGAAGCGTTAAATGCTTATCAAATTACACAATTCAATCGTGAAAAAAAAGTGATTATGATTATGGGTGGATCTCTTGGATCTAAATTAATAAATCAGACAGTTAGAGATAATCTCGATGTTTTATTAAAAAAATATCAAATTATTCACTTAGTTGGTCGTGGTAATTTAGATATATCTATCAAAAAAAGCGGCTATTACCAAAGAGAATTTGTATCTGAAGAATTAATGCATCTTTATAAGATAACGGATATTATGATTTCCCGTGCTGGTGCTAATGCGTTATTTGAATTTTTAGCCTTGCAGAAACCGATGATATTAATTCCACTTGGTTTAGATCAAAGCCGCGGAGACCAAATTGAGAATGCTAAAATCTTTAAAGATAAAGGTTTTGCTGAAGTCATTGAAGAGTCTGATTTAACGAGCCAGACCTTGATTGAAACGATTGAAAACGTTGAAGCAAAGTATGCGGACATGAAAAATAAAATGCATGCTGAACAGGTAATATATACAGCTGAAACTCTTTTAGATAAAATTATATTAGATGCAAAGTAGGAGAGATACCATGTCGAGAGCGAGAAGAATTACTTTAATATTAATCTTTAGTTTTATTTTTGGCGTAATAGCTTTTTTCCATGAATCAAGGGTAGGTAAGTGGATTGATAATGAAGTGTATGAATTTATATATTCTTCTGAAAGTTTTATTACAACTTCTATCATGCTCGGATTTACTAAAGTTGGTGAAGTCTGGGCAATGATAGCATTAAGTTTACTAGTAGTTGCATATCTTATGCTGAAAAAATTAAAGATAGAAGCATTATTCTTTGCACTATCTATGATTTTATCAGGAACACTCAATCCTTTATTAAAGAACATTTTCGATAGAGAACGACCAACTTTACTACGCTTAATCGATATTACTGGATTTAGCTTCCCGAGTGGTCATGCGATGGGTTCAACCGCATTTTTTGGAAGCCTGGCATACCTTTTTAGTAGAAGTGATAGTAAGTTAAAACCATATCTGATAGGTCTATGTGTGTTTACGATTATCATGATTTCTTCAAGTAGAGTGTATCTAGGTGTACATTATCCGACAGATATCATTGCCGGAATTGTAGGTGGTATTATTTGTATTCTTTTATCTCAAACAATTTTGCATAAAGTAATTGACAATCGTTCTCAATAAGTTATAATAGTTATTGAAAATGATTCTCAATTAAAGAGTTCCCCCTCTAGTAGATCATTTTCAATTAACCCCCAATATTTTGCCCATACACTCCTGACTTTGCCCAGTCAGGAGTTTTTTTCTTGATTTTTATTTCTTTGTAAATTTTAATCATAAACATATGAATTTTCTTAATTTCTTGATATGATTTTGCTATATCATAGAAAAAGAAGGTGCCACAGTGACAATTAACGTATTTGAATCTGTCGTGTTAGAGAATGAAAGAATCAAATTAATACCGATGCAAATTGAACATGCGAAAGACCTTCATGAAATCAACCATGAATCAATTTGGAGTTATATGTTATTTAAAGCGACAGATATGGATTTAATGGAACAATGGGTCATTGACGCGGTGCATTTAAGAGAAAAGATGAAATCTATTCCTTTTATCGTCGTAATGAAAGAAACGAATGAAGTAGTTGGTTCTACGCGAATAAAAGAGATAGATTATGATAATGATAGTTGTGAAATTGGAACGACCTGGTTTGGTGTGAAAGCACAAAAAACTTATGTGAATACAGATAGTAAGTTTTTACTTTTGGAATTTTGCTTTGAAACATTAAATATGGTACGTGTTCAAATTAGAGCAGATGAGCGCAATGAACGTTCTAATAGAGCAATAGAACGATTAGGTTTTCAAAAAGAAGGTGTTATTCGTAAAGAACGTAATCTAGACGGTGTAAGAAGAAATTTAATTATTTATTCAATCATTGATGATGAATGGCCAGATGTGAAAGAAAATATTAAACAAATTCAGGAAAAATACAACAAGAAATAGCTTTTAGGAGTTGGTTATTTGCATAGTATTTTAATTATAGAAGATGAGGAAAATTTAGCACGTTTTATTCAATTAGAATTAATGCATGAGAGTTATGAAGTAGGTGTTGTTTATGATGGTGAAGCAGGTCTCGAAGAAGCAATCAAGAATGATTATGATTGTATACTTTTAGATTTGATGTTACCTAAAATTAATGGTCTGGAAGTTTGCAGGAAACTTAGAAAAGTGAAAGATACTCCAGTTATAATAATTACTGCAAAAGGAAACACTTACGATAAAGTCATTGGTTTAGATTATGGTGCAGATGATTATATTGTTAAACCATTTGATATAGAAGAGTTGCTCGCACGAATAAGAGTAATCTTGCGTCGTCAACAGCAACCTAAGAAAGAGATTGTTGAAGAGAATATTTTACAAATTGATCAGATGAAGATCAATCTTGATGCATTCTCAGTTTCGATTGACGAAAAAGTACTTGAATTAACAAAGACTGAATTTGAATTGCTTAAGCTACTTGTAGAGAATAAAAAACTTGTACTGACAAGAGAGCAGATTCTGACAAGTGTCTGGGGCTATGAAAGTGAAGTTGAGACAAATGTAGTTGATGTGTACATAAGATATTTAAGAAATAAATTAAAACCATTTCAATACCATAAGCTAATAGAAACTGTCCGTGGCGTAGGTTATGTTATACGATGAAAACAAAAACACAATCATTACGCTCGAAATGGACTGTCTTAACAACGACACTGACATTTATCATATTTATGATTTTTAGTTTATTTATAATATTTTTAATCAGTACATACCAAAAAGAGCAGGAAGTAGAGGATTTAAGAAAAAGTGTCACAGATATTTCTAATCTGTTTGAAGAGAAAACAACAGGTGAAGTAACACAATCAGATATTTACCGTGCAATCAATAAAAATGAAAAAGTGTTTTTATATAATCTTGATGGAAATAGTATTTATGATGTCAGTACAAATTCAAGCTACGACTTTGATCTACCGGTAATAAAGACGAATGAACGCAGTCTTGTTCAGAAAAAAATTGGAGATAGACAATTTTTATTAATGTCAACGCCATTTCGTAATGAACATTATAACGGCTATATTACTGTTGCACGTTCTCTGGATGATTACTTTAATGTTATGCAATTTCTTATATTATTGTGTAGTTTCTTTGGGCTTACTGCATTATTTATGACAGCTTTAATCAGTTTTTTATTTTCTAATCAGATTACAAAGCCTATTCGTAGACTTTCTAGTAAGATGAATCAAATTAAAAGAGATGGCTTTCAGAATAAACTGCAGGTCTCTACAAGTTACTATGAAACAGATGATATGATTGACACATTTAATGAGATGATGAGTCAGCTGGAATCAAGTTTTGAACAGCAGAAACAGTTTGTAGAAGATGCAAGTCATGAACTTCGTACACCACTCCAGATTATTAATGGTCATTTAAATCTTATCCAAAGATGGGGGAAAAATAATCCCGAAATATTAGAAGAATCTCTCTCTATATCATTGGAGGAGATGAATCGTATTAATAAACTTGTTGAAGAGTTATTACTTTTATCGAAAGACTCAAATTTATTAGAGACAAAACAGATTGAAAATATTGATATCAATGCAGAAATTCAAGGTAGAATTCATTCAATACAACAACTAAAAGACGATTATATGTTTGAATATCATTCAACACATGAACAGATCAAGCTGAATATCAATCGGTTTCATTTTGAACAAATATTACTGATCTTTCTTGATAATGCGATGAAATATGATCAGATAAATAAACATATTGTGATTCGTACATCTTTGAAGAATAAATTAGTTCAGATTGAAATTATTGATAATGGAGAAGGTATTCCAAAAGAAGATATCCCGAATATATTTGATCGCTTTTATCGTGTTGATAAATCCAGAGCAAGAACAAAAGGTGGAAATGGTTTAGGTTTATCAATCGCTAAAAAGTTAATCGAAACATATAAAGGACAAGTGAAGATAGAAAGTGAAGTCAATCAATTTACAAAAGTTATAATACAATTTCCGATACGTTCAATATAATTCACAAAGATATGTTTTTCCCCTTTAATTTCGTGCTTTGCTTTGTTAAAATAGCTATGTAAACGTTTTATTTAATTAAATGGAGGGTGGAACCATGACAAAAGGTAAAAACCTAGATGAAGCACCACCTAGATTTGGAACGAACTTAGGTATTCTTTTAGAAATGTTCGATCAATATCTAGTGGATCCATCGTCGGTATCTGATGAGTTACAAATTTTATTTTCAAGTATTCAGGGGGGGCGACCAGCACTATCAGGGAATTTAAATAGTGTAGGTAATGCCGATACTGAGAAAGTTAAGCGTGTGTTAAAGTTAATTGATAATATTAGATTGTATGGACATCTTACAGCTGATATCTATCCATTATACCGTCCACATAGAGAAAATTTACCAGCATTAACACTTGAGGATTTTAATCTGTCGGAAGATGATTTAAAATCTTTGCCAGCTGGACTAATATCTGAACGTTATGCGCAACAATTTGACAATGCTTTAGAAGCAATCAATCATTTACAAGCTGCTTATCAAAGTACAATAGGTTTTGAAATCTCGCATATAAATGATGCAAATGAACGTGAATGGTTAATTGAACAAATCGAATCACGTGAGCATCATCAATTAAGTAAAGACGAAAAGATTAATCTATTAAAAAGTCTTGCACACGTAGAGGGCTTCGAAAAATATATCCATAAAAATTTCGTAGGAGCAAAACGTTTCTCAATTGAAGGTGTAGATGCTTTAGTACCAATGTTAGAGAATGTATTGCGTATTGCAAATAAAGAAAACATCAGAAACATTGAAATTGGTATGGCTCACCGTGGGCGATTAAATGTCTTGACACACATTTTAGAAAAGCCATACGAAATGATGTTATCTGAATTTATGCATACTGATCCTCTGAAATTCTTACCTGAAGATGGTTCGCTTGTTGTAACAAAGGGTTGGACGAATGATGTTAAATACCATTTAGGTGGTAAGAAGACAACAACGAAGTACGGTAATGAGCAAGTCGTTTCGCTTGCGAACAACCCATCTCACTTAGAAATTGTTGCACCAGTCGTTTTAGGTAAGACACGTGCAGTTCAGGAAGTAACGACTGACGTGAATAAACCAGAACAGGATTTCAATAAAGCATTAGCAGTATTAATTCATGGAGATGCAGCATTTCCTGGGCAAGGTATTAACTTTGAGAGTATGAATTTAAGCAATTTAGATGGTTACTCTGTTGGTGGTTCGCTGCATATTATTACAAATAACCGTGTAGGATTTACAACTGAGCCATATGATTCAAGATCTACTACGTATGCAACTGACGTTGCCAAAGGTTATGACTTACCGATTATTCATGTCAATGCTGATGATGTTGAAGCTTGTATGGAAGCGATTCAACTTGCAATGGCTTTCCGTCAAAAATTTCACAAAGATTTCGTAATTGATTTAGTAGGTTATCGTCGTTACGGTCATAATGAAATGGATGAACCAACGATTACGAACCCAATGTTATATAAAGAAGTAAAAGGACATCCAAGTATTGAAATTAAATACGGTAAAGAGCTTGTAGCAGAAGGTGTTATTACTGAAGATGAAATGAATGCAATTTTTGATGGTGTTACTGCTGAAATGCGTACTGCACATGATAAAATTGATAAGAGTACGAAAAATAATGACAGTGAAATGCTTGCACCTGTTGAAGTGACAGAAGGTTATGAAAGTGTGGAAACAGGTGTTTCATTTGATCGTTTGAGAAAACTAAATGAAGAAATGTTAAGTACTCCAGAGACATTTACAGTATTCAATAAGCTTCAAAAAATTCTTGAGCGTCGAAATGATCCGTTTACTAAAGATGGATTAATTGACTGGGGCCATGCTGAACTTTTAGCTTATGGAACAATCATTCAAGACGGAAAACCTGTAAGACATACGGGTCAGGATGCGGAGCGAGGAACATTTGCACATCGTCATGCGGTATTAAATGATGAAAATAATGGAGATAAGTATGTACCTTTGCAACACATTTCTGACGCAAAAGCATCTTTTGATATTCATAATTCTCCGTTATCAGAAGCTGCTGTTGTAGGTTTTGAATATGGCTACAATTTAGAAAATAATGATGCATTAGCAGTATGGGAAGCTCAGTATGGAGATTTTGCTAATATGGCACAAATGATTTTTGATAATTTTGTATCAAGTGCAAATGCTAAATGGGGAGAACGCAGTGGGTTAACCTTACTGCTTCCTCACGCATATGAAGGTCAAGGTCCGGAACACTCTTCTGCACGTTTAGAGCGTTTCTTACAGCTTGCCGGTGAAAATAACTGGACGGTAGCGAATGTGACTTCAACAGCAAACTATTTCCACTTATTACGTCGTCAGGCACATTATTTAAATACGTTACAGATGCGACCACTTGTATTAATGAGTCCAAAGAGCTTATTACGAAATAACTTCGTAGCAGATACGGTTGATAAGTTTACTGAAGGAAGCTTTAAACCTATTATTTCTGAAAGTTATAAAAAGACGAAAGTTAAGAAGTTGTTAATTGCAAGTGGAAAAGTCGCTATTGACTTATACACTGAATTGCAGAAAAATCCAAATGATACAATTCATTTAATTCGATTAGAACAATTGTATCCATTACCAAAGGATGAAATTCAAGCAATTATAAACGATTTACGTGGTTTAACTGAAATCGGATTTGTTCAGGAAGAACCTGAAAATCAAGGTGCGTGGCAATATATTTATCCAGAATTACTGGATATGGCGCGAGGTATTGACGTTAAGTATTATGGTCGTGTACGTCGTGCTGCACCATCTGAAGGCGATAATGAGATTCATAAACTTGTTCAAACAAAAATCATCAATGAAGCTTTAAACTTATAAGGGGGAAAATAAAAGTGGCAGAAATCAGAGTTCCAGAATTAGCAGAATCTATTACAGAAGGTACGATATCAACTTGGTTTAAACAAGTTGGAGATACAGTTGAAAAAGGCGAAAACATCGTTGAACTTGAAACAGATAAAGTTAACGTAGAAGTTATTTCTGAAGAAGCAGGCGTTATAACAGAAATAAAAGCACAAGAAGGAGATACAGTTGAAGTTGGATCAGTCATCGCAACTGTTGGTGAAGGTGGGGCAACATCAGCACCAGCAGAAAATAAATCACCTGAAGCTGCTCCAGCAACTTCTGAAAAAACAGAAGCAGCTGTAAATTCAGCTGAAACTTCAAAAAACGCTCCAGAATCACCTGAAGCTGTAACAACAAATGAAAAAAGCGGACGAATTGTAGCAACGCCGTCTGCCAGAAAGTATGCGCGTGAACATGGTATTGATTTAGCTTCAATTAATCCTCGCGACCCTAAAGGATTAATCAGAAGTCATGATGTACAGAATGCAGTTAATGCACCTGTGCAAGCTGAAAAACCAGCAGCTCCAGCACAGGAAAAACCTGCAAAACCTGAGAATCCTGCAAAACCTGTAATTCGTGAAAAAATGAGTCGCAGAAGAAAAACAATTGCTAATAAATTATTAGAAGTTTCTCAGAATACTGCAATGCTTACTACGTTTAACGAAATCGATATGACAAATGTTATGGATTTACGTAAACGTAAAAAAGATGCATTCCAGGAAAATCACGACGGTACACGTTTAGGTTTCATGTCATTCTTTACAAAAGCTGTTGTAGCAGCACTTAAAAAATATCCTGCTGTTAATGCTGAAATTGATGGAGACGATTTAATCTTAAAACAATTCTATGATATCGGTGTAGCTGTATCTACTGACGAAGGTTTAGTAGTACCTGTTGTACGTGATTGTGATAAGAAGAACTTTGCTGAAATCGAAGGTTCTATCTATGATTTAGCAATTAAAGCACGCGATAAAAAATTAGGTCTTGATGATATGATGGGTGGTTCATTTACAATCACTAACGGTGGTGTATTCGGTTCATTAATGTCTACACC
>CABFOD010000973.1_pt1 | contig 18170 bp, 22 predicted proteins | sample 3521941 | NCBI WGS metagenome assembly CABFOD01 (sample SAMEA5312449, study PRJEB27640) | indoor metagenome | biome: indoor environment; feature: uncontrolled; material: polymer tiles stone | place: Germany | collected 2014-07-07
ATCTTATTTAGGTTATAATAAGTACTGTGATTTAAGTCATAGGTCTTTGACCTCAGATTAAAATTATTATAAACTAGATAAGATGAAATTATTATATATATCGGAGGGAATTCAATATGGTATCAGTTTTAGAAATTAAAGATTTACACGTTTCAATTGAAGGGAAAGAAATTTTAAAAGGTGTAAATTTAACGATTAAACAAAATGAAGTTCATGCAATCATGGGACCTAATGGTACTGGTAAATCAACTTTATCAGCAGCGATTATGGGACATCCTAAATATGAAGTTACTCAAGGTGAAGTTTTACTTGATGGCGAGAACGTATTAGAGATGGAAGTTGATGAACGCGCACAAGCTGGTCTTTTCTTAGCGATGCAATATCCATCAGAAATTTCTGGTGTTACGAATGCAGACTTCTTACGTTCAGCAATTAATGCTAAACGTGAAGAAGGTAATGAAATCAATTTAATGCAGTTCATCAAGAAATTAGACAAAAATATGGAATTTTTAGAAATGGATTTAGATATGGCACAACGTTACTTAAACGAAGGATTCTCTGGTGGGGAGAAAAAACGTAACGAAATTCTTCAATTAATGATGCTAGAGCCTAAATTTGCAATCTTAGATGAAATCGATTCAGGTTTAGATATCGATGCATTAAAAGTTGTATCAAAAGGAATTAACGAAATGCGCGGAGAAAACTTCGGTTGCTTAATTATCACGCATTACCAACGTTTATTAAACTACATTACGCCTGACTTCGTCCATGTTATGATGCAAGGTAAAGTTGTTAAATCAGGTGGAGAAGAGTTAGCGAAACGTCTTGAAGCTGAAGGTTATGACTGGATTAAACAAGAGCTTAACATTCAAGATGAAACAATTAACGCGTAATACCTGATAATTAAATAGGAGGAAAATGTGATGAGTACAATCGATGTAACAAACGATATTATTAAAAATTTCTCAGCATCACGCAATGAGCCAACATGGATGGCAGAATTACGTGCTGATGCTTTTAATAAATTAAATACAATTGAAATGCCAAAACCAGATAAAACAAAACTTGATAAATGGGTCTTTGATGTTCACCATAAAGAAATCAAAAGTGATGTTTATGCTTCAACTGATGCTTTACCTGAAGCGGTTAAAAACTTATTGGATATGGAGAATGTAGAAAACCTTATTGTGCAACATAACAATACACCTGCACTAGTAAAAGTTGAACAGTCTTTAATTGATCAAGGTGTAATCGTAAAAGATATTGAAACTGCATTAATTGAAAACAGTGATTTAGTAAAACAATACTATATGACTGAAGCTGTAAAAGTGGATGAACACCGCCTTACTGCATTGCATGCTGCTATGATGAATGGTGGACTATTCGTATACGTTCCACGTAATGTAATCGTTGAAAATCCAATTCAATATGTAGTATTACATGATAATGCAGATGTAAATATCATCAACCATTTAGTCATTGTTGCTGATGAAAGTGCTGAAGTAACATATGTTGAGAACTATTTATCAACTGTAGAAACAAAAGATGCACAGTTAAATTTAGTTTCTGAAGTTATCGCAAAAGATAACGCTAAAATCACTTACGGTGCCGTTGATTTCTTAAACAAAGGATTTACAGGGCATGTTATCCGTCGTGGTATGGCAGCAAAAGATGCAACGATTGACTGGGCTTTAGGTTTGATGAATGATGGAGACACAATTAATGATAATACGACTTACTTAAATGGTGACAATTCTAAGAGTAATTTAAAGATTGTTGTAGTAGGTCGTGGAGAACAAAAATTAAACTTCACTACACAAATCATACAATATGGTAAATCTAGTGAAGGTCATATCTTAAAACACGGTGTAATGAAAGATTCAGCATCTTCAATCTTTAATGGTATCGGCCACATTAAATATGGTGGTACAAAAGCAGACGCACAACAAGAATCACGTGTATTAATGTTATCAGAAAAAGCTAGAGGAGACGCTAACCCGATATTATTAATCGATGAAGATGATGTTACAGCAGGACACGCAGCTTCTGTAGGCCGTGTGGATCCGTTGCAATTATTCTATTTAATGAGTCGTGGTATTTCTAAACAGGAAGCAGAACGTTTAGTCATTCATGGTTTCTTAGCACCAGTAGTAACTGAATTACCAATTGAAGCAGTAAAACGTCAATTAACAGACGTTATTGAAGAAAAAGTAATGGGTAAATTATAAAATACAGTTTTGAAAGGTCTTGATATTGAATGACCAGCTTAAATGTTGAAGCAATCAGAAAAGATTTTCCGATTCTAACTGAACAAGTTAACGGGAAAGATATCATTTATTTAGATTCATCAGCGACTAGTCAGAAACCATCAAGTGTAATAGAGAAAACAAAATATTATTATGAGCATATGAATGCAAATGTACACCGTGGTGTACATACTTTAGGTACGCGTGCTACGGACGGGTATGAAAATGCACGGGAGAGAGTACGTAGCTTTATTAATGCGAAATATTTTGAAGAGATTATTTTTACACGTGGTACGACAACAGCAATTAATACCGTAGCACACAGTTATGGTGATATTGCGGTTAGTGAAGGTGATGAAATTGTCATTACTGAGATGGAACATCATGCAAATTTAGTTCCGTGGCAACAACTTGCGAAACGTAAAAAAGCAGTGCTTAAATATATTCCGCTTGAATCAGATGGCACGGTTACGTTGGAAAATGTACGTGCAACAGTTACAAGCAAGACAAAAATTGTTGCAATGGCACATGTTTCTAACGTTCTAGGCACGATCAATGATGTGAAAAGCATCGCTGAAATTGCACATGAAAATGGGGCTGTGATGGTAGTTGATGGTGCGCAGGCGATACCTCATATGAATGTTGATGTGACTGATTTAAATTGTGACTTCTATGCATTCAGTGGACACAAGATGCTTGGGCCAACAGGTATCGGTGTGTTATATGGAAAAAAAGAATATTTAAATCAAATGGAACCGATTGAATTTGGTGGAGATATGATTGACTTTGTAGGTTTACAGGACTCTACGTGGACAGAATTACCGACCAAATTTGAAGCGGGAACACCTTTAATTGCTGAAGCAGTAGGTTTAGCAGAAGCGATCAACTATTTAAGCGATATCGGTATGGACAACGTATTAGCTTATGAACATGAATTAACGACATATGCATACGAAAAAATGAGTGAAATTGAAGGTTTAGAAATTTACGGTCCAACTACAGATAAACGTGCAGGATTAATTACTTTTAATTTAGAAGGTGTACATCCACATGATTTAGCAACTGCCTTAGATTCACATGGCATTGCGATTCGTGCTGGGCATCATTGTGCACAACCTTTAATGAAATGGTTGGGACAGTCTTCTACAGCACGTGCAAGTTTCTACATCTACAATACAAAGGAAGAAGTAGATCAACTTGTTCAAAGCTTAAAAGAAACAAAGGAGTTTTTCAGTTATGAGTTTTAATAATTTAGATCAACTTTATCGTTCTGTCATTATGGATCATTATAAGAATCCTCGTAACAAAGGCGTTATAGAAGATGGTGCCTTAACAATAGATATGAACAATCCAACGTGTGGAGATAGAATTCGACTTACACTTGATATTGTTGACGATATTGTTCAGGATGCTAAGTTTGATGGAGAAGGTTGTTCAATCTCAATGTCTAGCGCATCAATGATGACTGAAGCAATAAAAGGTAAGACAATAGAAGAAGCATTAAAGATGAGTGATGAATTCTCTAAGATGATGCTTGGAGAAGATTATCAAATAGATGAAGAAGCTGGAGATATTGAAGCACTTTCTGGTGTAGCTAAGTTTCCGGCACGTATCAAATGTGCGACACTTGCCTGGAAAGCATTAGAACGTGGCACAAAGAATGAAAACTAAAAGGAGTGAGTGAAATGGTTAAACAAGCACCCGATGTTGGTGATTACAAATATGGTTTCCATGATAAAGATGTTTCTATTTTCCGTTCAGAACGTGGACTAACTGAAGATATCGTAAGAGAAATTTCAAAGATGAAGGATGAACCACAGTGGATGTTAGACTTCCGCTTAAAATCTTTAAAACAATTCTACAAAATGCCTATGCCGATGTGGGGTGGGGATTTATCAGAATTAAACTTTGATGAAATTACGTATTATGTTAAACCGTCAGAACATACAGAGCGATCTTGGGACGAAGTACCTGAAGAGATTAAACAAACATTTGATAAATTAGGTATTCCTGAAGCTGAACAAAAATATTTAGCTGGGGTATCAGCACAATATGAATCTGAAGTTGTATACCACAATATGCAGGAAGATTTAGAAGAACAAGGCATTATTTTTAAAGATACAGATTCAGCATTACGTGAAAATGAAGATATCTTTAAAGAGTATTTTGCTTCAGTAATTCCACCGGCAGATAATAAATTTGCTGCATTGAACTCTGCTGTTTGGTCAGGTGGATCATTCATCTATGTACCAAAAGGTATAAAATTAGAAACACCATTACAAGCATACTTCCGTATTAACTCTGAGAATATGGGACAATTCGAAAGAACATTAATCATCGTTGACGAAGGCGCAAGTGTACATTACGTTGAAGGATGTACAGCTCCAGTTTATACGACAAATTCTTTACACTCAGCTGTAGTAGAAATCATCGTTAAAAAAGATGCATATTGCCGTTATACGACAATTCAGAACTGGGCAAATAATGTGTTCAACTTAGTTACAAAACGTACATTCGTGTATGAAAATGGAACGATGGAATGGATTGATGGTAACATCGGTTCTAAATTAACAATGAAATACCCTGCATGTTACTTATTAGGTGAAGGTGCACGTGGTATGACATTATCTATCGCTTTAGCAGGTAAAGGACAAGTTCAGGATGCTGGTGCGAAAATGATGCACATGGCACCAAACACTTCTTCTACAATCGTCTCTAAATCGATTTCTAAACAAGGCGGTAAAGTAGTTTACCGTGGTATCGTTCATTTCGGACGTAAAGCGACTGGCGCACGTTCAAACATTGAATGTGATACGTTAATTATGGATAACGAGTCAACATCAGATACAATTCCATACAACGAAATGTTAAACGACAATATTTCGTTAGAGCATGAAGCTAAAGTATCTAAAGTATCAGAAGAACAGTTATTCTACTTAATGAGTCGTGGTATTTCAGAAGAAGAAGCGACAGAAATGATCGTAATGGGCTTCATCGAGCCATTCACAAAAGAATTACCAATGGAATATGCAGTTGAAATGAACCGTTTAATCAAGTTCGAAATGGAAGGTTCTATTGGTTAAAATATATAAAAATGCCTAAGACGCAGTGTCTTAGGCATTTTTTTCTGTATTATAAAATTTACCGATGAATTGTTGTTTGTCGTTAAACAAAGTCGGATAACTTAAAAATCCTACCATCACACTTGATAGTGTTGCTGCTGTCAATAACAAGAACAGAATAAGTAACTGAAATTGTGCAGCAACTATAGGATCAGCCCCACCGATAATTTGTCCGCTCATCATTCCGGGAAGTTGCACGAGCCCCATTGTCTTTTGGCTTTCGATAGTCGGTATCATCGAATTTTTAATTGATGTCATAAGCACTCTGTGAATAGCTTGTTTAGGATTTCCTCCAAGAGATAGAATTAATTCTATCTGTTCATCATTTTGATCAAGTTCACTTAAGAAGCGATTGAGAAATAGTAATGATAATACCATTGCATTACCAATCATCATACCACTAATTGGAATAACATAACGCGCTTCAAATGGAATAATATGAAAGCCTAGTAGAATAGCTTGCGTAACAACTTCAACTGTGATTAAGGTCAACACAATCTTCCAGGTGATACCTTTTATTCCTTTGCCTTTTTTTATTATATTTTGTGTTGCGGCTGTAATCATAAGTAAAATCATTAACAGTATGTAGATTGGATGATTGCCATCAAAAACAAAAGTCAGTAAATAACCGATAATAATCAGTTGTATTGTACTTCTGATCGTGGCAATGATAATATCTTTTTCAAGACCTAGTTTCAATGTATAACTTAAGACTAAAGGTATCAGTACGAATATAAGTGTTAATGCCAGTTGTGTTAATGTCATTCTATCTCTCCTTTCAGAAAAGCAATCAAGGTTTCATTATTTGATTCAAATAATTGTCTCGCTTCACCTGTAGTAACAACTTCACCATCTTTAAGCATGCAGTAGTAATCTGCAGCCCGTTTCGCCTGTTCAACGTCATGCGTTATCCAGATAACCGTGACGTTATATCTTTCATTGATTTTATGAATCAATGCTTCTACTTCACGTACACTTCGTGGATCTAAGCTCGATGTAATTTCATCGAGTAATAGTACTTTAGGTTCGTTAACTAATGTTCGTGCGATAGATAGGCGTTGACGTTGCCCTCCTGAAAGGTTTTTAACATTCTTGTTTAGGTCAATCGAATCCAGGTTTAACTGATCAAGAAGTTTAGTGGCTGTTTCAAACGGTAGTGTCTGATTAAATATCTTCTTAGGTAGATTGATATTATCGTATACTGTGCCTTGTATCATCGGAGCACTTTGAAGTGCTAATCCAATTTGTTTTTTTAGCTCAACTAAATCTAGTGATTGAATGGATTGATCATCAATTAATATATCACCTGAAGTTGGACTGATTAATCCGTTGATCATTTTTAAAATAGTCGTTTTGCCGGCACCACTAGGACCGATTAAAGCAGTAATCTTACCGGAATGAAAATTTGTAGATACATTTTTTATAATATGTTTATCATTAACAGAAAAATTTACATTATTAAGGGTAATGGTAGTCATAAGTTCTCCAATCTATATTTTGATAAGTTTATGATAAAATAACAGTTAGGTGATGAAATGATTTATATAGGACTTACAGGTTGGGGAGATCATGATTTATTATATGCAGATCTCACAAATAAAAATGAAAAGCTTTATCATTACGGTGCACATTTTCCGATAGTTGAACTAGATGCTACTTATTATTCTGTTCAACCTGAACGCAATATTCAAAAATGGATAAAAGAAACACCGGATAATTTTAAATTTATCGTTAAAATTCATCAGGCACTCACAGGACATGCTGCTGTAGAAGATTTTGCTGTATCGAGAATGGAACTCATTGGACAATTTAAAACAATGCTTCAGCCAATCTATGATGCTGGAAAGCTTGGTTGTTTACTCATTCAGTTTCCGCCCTGGTATGATTGTACTACAGTAAATATCAATTATATTATTTACTTGAAAAATCATTTTAAACAATTTCCTATTTGCATTGAATTCAGAAATGATAGCTGGTTTACACCTGATATGAAAGAACATACAATTAATTTTTTATACGAACAACAGTTGATTCATTCTGTATGTGATGAACCACAGGCGGGTCATGGCAGTATACCATTCGTTAATCGTATCACACATGAGGATGCACTTGTTCGCTTTCATGGGAGAAATGTTGCCGGATGGACAAAAAAAGATTTGTCTGACCAGGAGTGGCGAGATGTACGCTATCTCTATGATTATAACGAAACTGAATTAAAATTTTTAGCGAAAGAACTTCAAATTCTCGATCAGAAAGCGAGAAATGTTTATGTTGTATTTAATAATAATTCAGGCGGTCATGCAGCCGGCAATGCGAAAAGAATGTGTGAAATATTAAATATCGAATATACAGGTTTAAACTTTAAACAACTAAAACTATTTTAGGAAGTGTCGAAATGAGTATGACTGCAATTTTTGTTTTAATATTTTTAGGTTTATTTTCAAGTATTATCGGTTCAATTGTTGGTATCGGCGGTGGCATCATTATTGTGCCGGCTTTAATTTATTTAGGTATGGAAATTGGATTGATAGATGGTATTACACCACAGAAAGCGATTGGAACATCTACTGTAATTTTAATTTCAACAGGCTTATCTGCTGCTCTAGGCTATATAAAAAACAAACAGGCAGATCTTAAAAATGCTGTTATCTTTATGGTAGGTATCATTCCAGGAGCATTGGTAGGTGCTCATTTAAGTCAGTATTTAACGATACATCGCTTTAATCTTTATTTCGGTATATTCTTAATTATTATGAGTATTGTCTTAATGGTAAGAGATAAAATAAAACCGATTAAATTCTTCCAGAATAAAAAGTATGAAAAATCGTATACCGATATAAAAGGTGATACTTACCATTATAGTATTGCACCGATACCAGCTGTATTATTAACATTTCTGGTAGGATGTTTAACAGGTCTTTTTGGAATCGGAGGAGGCGCATTGATGACACCTCTGATGATTATCATTTTTAGATTTCCGCCTCATATTGCAGTAGGAACGAGCATGATTATGATATTCGTATCAAGTGTGAGTGGTGCAACGAGTCATATTGTACAAGGGAATATTATATGGTCATATGCAATTATACTGATTATCGCTAGTTTTATCGGTGCAAAAATCGGTGTTCAGATTAATAAACGCATGAAATCAACAACAGTTGTTCTGATGTTACGTATTATATTAATGCTATTAGGAATATATTTAATTATAAAAAGCTTCACTGGATGATAAGGAGGCAAGTGAATGGATATAAAAATATTTCATACGAATGACATACATAGTTATTTATCAAACTATAAGAAAATCACACGTTATATTCTTGATATAAAATCAGAATCACAAAACATGCTTTATTTAGATTTAGGCGATCATGTTGATAGAAGTCATCCATTTACAGAAGCAACGCTTGGTCAGGCAAATGTTCAATTGTTAAACGAAGCGCAGGTGGATGTCGTAACACTTGGTAATAATGAAGGAATAACTTTAAATTTTGATGATTTAAATCGACTTTATCAGGATGCAAATTTTAAAGTGACTTGCTGTAATTTATTTGATGAAGCTGGTGATTTGCCTAGCAATATTGATAAATCAGTGATTTATCAAAAAGATGGTATTAAGTTTGGTATTGTTGGTGCTACGGCTGAATTTACACCATTTTATAAAGCTTTAGGATGGATTGTTACAGATCCGATGACAGCTATTACTGAAGAAATACAAAATTTACGACCGAATGTTGATGTCGTTATCGTTTTAAGTCATTTAGGTAAATTTTTTGATAGAACGCTTGCAGAAAGTCATCCGGAAATCGATTTGATTCTAGGTGCACATACACATCATTATTTTGAACATGGTGAGCAAGTTAACGGTGTTCTAATCGGAGCGGCAGGAAGATATGGTGAATATCTAGGGGAAGTTACATTGTCTTTTGATGGTGATAAGCTTGTTAATAAAAAAGCGAGATTAATTAATACAGATGATATATTTAATACTGAAGATGATTACTATTCACAAGGTAAAACGTTATTATCAGAACCGATTACAGAAAGGCAAATTGATTTACCAAGAAGATTATATAGTGCATCATATACGACATACATATTAGCTGATAAACTAATGCAATTTACTGGTGGTGAATGTGCGTTAATCAATACCGGACTTATCGTTAATGGATATACCGGCAATCAATTTACAAAATATGAACTGCATAAAATGTTGCCACATCCGATTAATCCTGTAAAAATTAATTTGACCGGACGTGAGTTAAAAGAAGTGATAAACGTTAGTCAACAACATGAATATAAAGATGAAATCGTTAAAGGATTTGGTTTTAGAGGCGATCTATTTGGTATGTATGTATTACATAATATCGGGTATATACAATCACAGCAAAGATATTTTATTGGTACAGACGAAATTGATAATCATAAGAATTACAAATTAGCAACATTAGATATGTATACTTTTGGCCGATTCTTCCCACAGTTTGTTCAAAATGAAAAAGAATATTTCATGCCTGAATTTTTGCGTGATCTAATGCAAACAGCAATCGAAAATAATGAGTACAATTTTTGAACAATAAAATCTTAGAATTTCAAAATAATAACTTTATGTTATAATTGTAGCATAATTAATTGGAGGGATTGAATTGGCGACTAAGAACGAAGAAATCTTAAGAAAACCCGAATGGCTTAAAATTAAATTAAATACAAATAAGAATTACACCGGCCTAAAAAAAATGATGCGTGAGCATAATTTAAATACAGTTTGTGAAGAAGCAAAATGTCCTAATATTCATGAATGTTGGGGTGAACGTCGTACAGCTACAATTATGATTTTAGGTGCCGTATGTACCCGTGCATGTCGTTTCTGTGCCGTTAAGACAGGTTTACCGAACGAACTTGATTTAAATGAACCGGAACGAGTTGCAGAATCTGTACGTCTAATGAATCTTAAGCACGTTGTAATCACTGCAGTAGCACGTGATGATTTAAAAGATGGTGGTTCTGAAGTATATGCTGAAACGATTCGTAAAGTACGTGAAGTAAATCCTTATACCACTATAGAAGTCTTACCGTCAGATATGGGTGGAAGTTTTGATAACTGGGAACGTTTAATGAATGCACGTCCTGATATTTTAAATCATAATATTGAAACAGTGCGCCGTTTAACACCAAGAGTTCGTGCCCGTGCAAAATATGATCGCTCATTAGAAGTATTACGTCGTTCAAAAGAATTACAACCAGATATTCCTACAAAATCAAGCTTAATGGTTGGCTTAGGTGAAACTTGGGAAGAAATTTTAGAGGTTATGGATGATTTACGTGCAAACGATGTAGATATAATGACAATTGGTCAATATTTACAACCTTCACGTAAACATTTAAAAGTTCAAAAATATTATACACCATTAGAGTTTGGTAAATTACGTAAAATAGCAATGGAAAAAGGTTTTAAACATTGTCAGGCTGGTCCTATGGTACGTAGTTCTTACCATGCGGATGAGCAGGTAAATGCAGCAGCAAAAGAAAAACACAGACTAGGTGAAGCTGCAAGCGAGTAGGTGACTTATGATTATTAACGTGAATCAACATTACTTTCATATTATAGAAAATCATAAAGATGCATTTAATCAGGAAATGTTCGAAGGACGTTATTCGGAAATTTTAGATCGTTATCCATATATTGTCGGAGATATAGGATTTGAACAACTAAGGTTGAAAGGTTTCTTTGATGATAAGAAAAAAGGTGCTGATATCAGTAAGAGGTTTTCTGCAATTCAGGACTACTTATTAGAGTACTGCAATTTTGGATGCGCCTATTTCGTGTTAAAACGTTTAACTGAAAGTGAAGTTGTAAAATTAACACAGCCTGAATTAATAACAGATATTGAATCGAATGAAGACACTAACCAGACTGAAGCAACAAAAGAAGTAGAAGGTTTTGATGAAAATAATGAGGCTTTTCCAATAGAATTAACTTCAGAAGAAGAAAATTTAGTAAATACGACGAGTGAATCTAATGAAAAGAATATGAAGACATTTAGTGATTTCATTAATTAATTTAAAATTCCAGCTTACTTCGGTAAGCTGGAATTTTTTAATGGATCACTTCGTTAAGGAATTCAGTGATTTCTATAGCGTCAGCGTCACTAATGCCAAACACATGGGCAATATAACCTTCTTCATCGAGGTCATCGCGACCAATAATACCGAATTTATTCGACTGAGTATTGAGCACAATCGTTTTGCCATAATGTCTATCTGTTTGAATCAGTGCTAAGTCATGTCGATTTTCACCAACAAAGCTTACAAATCGTATATTTGCCTTTTCAGTATCATCGTATAAATACATATCTATCATTAAGCATTCCTCCAGTAATTTTATTATACATGTTGTGTATTGCTTTTCAAAATTTGATAGAATAGTGGTGGAGGCGATCAGATGTATTTTGTAGATAGAGATGAATTAGAAGAAAAACTCGTGTATATTGATAAGTTATCAAAAGAAGTAGTAAATTCTGAAGGATTCGCATTAGAACGTGTATGTCATATGCTTATAGAAGCAGTTGTTGATGTAGGAAATATGATTATTGATGGATTTGTTATGCGTGATCCTGGTAGTTATCAGGATGTCATTGATATTTTAGAGATGGAAAAGGTGATTTCTTCGTTATCTAAAGATGAAATTAGTAAGACATTACCAACACGTCAATGGTTTGTTCGAAACTATACTGATATTAACCATGCAGAAGTAAAGCGCATTTTTATGGAGAACATCAATGCCTATCAAAAATTCAAAAACGATGTTGATACGTTTATAGCAAATGAACTTGGCCCTGTATCAGCGTTTGGGAAAGGTAGTAAAAATGAAAAAATATAGTGGATACTTATTAGATTTAGATGGCACGATGTATGCCGGAACAGAGGTCATTGAAGGTGCTAGAGAATTTATTGCCTATTTAGCGAATAATAACTTACCTTATTTATTTGTAACAAATAACGCATCGAAAAGACCGGATGAAGTTGCGGATAAACTCTCTAAGATGGGATTTGTAGCACATGCTGATAACGTTGTCACAAGCGCGATGGCTACAGCATCATATATAGCTGATGAAAAATCTGGTGCAACCGTCTATGTTATTGGTGGAACAGGTATTCGTCAAGCGTTAGAAGATGAAGGTTTAATGATTAAAGAAGAAGAACATGTAGATTATGTTGTTATCGGATTGGATGTAGATATCAACTATGAAAAATTATCAATCGCTTGTTTAGCTGTACGAAACGGTGCGAAATTTATTTCTACTAATCCAGATACATCGATTCCAACTGAACGTGGTTTCTTACCTGGTAATGGTGCATTAACAAGTGTTATCACTGTTTCAACTGGCGTGGAACCTAAGTTTATCGGTAAACCGATGCCTACAATTATGAATAAAGCTGTTGAAATGATTGGACTGGATAAGTCAGAACTTGTTATGATTGGTGACTTATATATGACAGATATTATGAGTGGTATTAATAGTGATATCGATACACTTCATGTACAGACAGGTGTTTCAACTTATGAACAGGTCATGGCTGAAGCGGTACCACCGACATATAGTGTTAAGAACCTATTAGAAGTAATCGACATGTATGAAGGGGAATAATATGAAAGTATTGATTACAAGAAGTATTCCAAAGCATTATGTTGAGCAATTAGAATCTATTGCAGAGGTAGAAGTTTATCCAGAGACCATTAAACCGATGCCAAGAGAAACATTACTAGAATCATCAAAAGATAAATCTATTATCATTTCTATGTTAAGTGATAATATTGATAGAGAATTTATGGATAACAACCCGGACCTTAAAGCAGTAATCAATCTTGCAGTGGGTTATGACAATATTGATATCGATTATGCAAGTAGTAAAGATATAATTATTTGTAATACACCTGATGTACTTACAGAAACAACTGCTGAACTCGCATTTACTTTAATGCTTGTTACAGCAAGACGCATCATTGAAGCAAATGAATTAGTAAAAGAGGGCAATTGGGTTGGATGGTCTCCTTATTTACTTGCCGGACTTGATGTGTACAAAAAGACAGTTGGAATTTTTGGTATGGGAAATATCGGTACGGCATTAGCGAAACGCTGTATTGGACTAAACATGCACGTTCAATATCATAACCGTAGTGAAAGCGAAGCTGCAAAAGCACTTGGAGCTAATTATGTATCTTTTGATGAATTGCTGGAAACAAGTGACTTTATCATATGTACTGCACCATTAACAAATGAAACAAAAAATATATTTAATAAAGATGCATTTAAAAAGATGAAATCAAGTGCGATATTTATAAATATCGGTCGTGGTGGGCATGTTGTTGAAAATGACTTACTGGAAGCCATTCAAAACGAAGAGATTTATGCAGCAGGGGTCGATGTATTAAATAACGAACCTGTAGGGAAAGAGCATCCATTCCTATCTGAAAAGCGTATTACAGTTCTTCCGCATATCGGAAGTGCAACAGTAGATACGAGAAATGCGATGATTGAGCTGTGTATAAAAAATGCTATGTTAATTATTGAAGATAAAAAACCTCTAAGTGAAGTGAAAAAATAATTAAAAGAATGATCCATTATCAGGATCATTCTTTTTTTAGTGATTATATTATTATTTAATTTCTATTTTTGTGTCCTTATTTTCTATTTTATCAGGAGACTGTAAAAAAGCATTTGATTCAATTTCAAAACCTAAATCTTCGATGATCTGATAATCTTCTTTGTTCGGTTGACCTTCAGTTACTAAATAATCACCAACAAAGATAGAGTTCGCAGCATACAAGGCAAGAGGCTGTAAAGAGCGAAGGTTGACTTCACGGCCGCCTGAAACGCGAATTTCTTTCATTGGATTAACAAGACGGAATAAAGATAAAATCTTTAAGCATTTATTTGGAGTCAATTCATCTTTATCTTCAAACTTTGTTCCCTTTATCGCATGTAAGAAGTTTACCGGGATACTATCAGCATCAATTGCTTTAAGTGCAAATGCCATATCAACGATATCTTCATCTGTTTCCCCCATACCACAAATTACGCCGGAACAAGGTGAGATATTATTAGCTTTCATAATTTCAACAGTATTTACTCGATCTTCATATGTATGTGTAGAAACGACTTCTTCATGATATCGTTCACTCGTGTTGAGATTATGGTTATATCGATCTACACCTGCAGCTTTTAATTTTTTTGCCTGCTCATCATTCGTTAATCCAAGACAAGCGCAAATTTTGAGCTGCGGATGATTTTCTTTAATCGCTTCAACAGCGTTCGTAACTCGGTTGACTTCACGGTTTGTAGGCTTACGTCCACTCATAACGATGCAATAAGTACCTACTTTATTTTTAACTGCACTATCTGCCCCTTGAATAATCTTATCCTCATCGACTAAAGCGTAAGGTGTACAACCTGTTTCATTTTTATCTACTTTGATTGATTGACCACAATAGCCACAGTCCTCCGCACAGAGACCACTTTTTGCATTTAAGATCATATTAAGTTTTACCTTGTTTTGATAATAGTGATAACGTACTTGATAAGCATCATTTAATAATGATAATAATTGATGATCCGGCGTTTGTAGAATTTGGAGTGCTTCTTCTTTTGTTAACGTATAGCCATTAATGACACTTTCTGCATAATTCAATTTTAGTCCCCCTAATAATTAGTTAACTAAATTATATCATAGGTTTACAATAGGTGGAGATTAAATTAGTAGTAGGTCATAAAATTTGATTTAGGTTATTTATTAATCAATCTCATTTATTTATATATTAAAGATTTGGCGGAATCGATATTATTATCGTCAAAATAAAAAACCGAGACTGTTGTCTCGGTTCAAATGATCATTAAAATACTTGTTCTACTTCCACAACGCCAGGTACTTCTTCAAGTAACGCGCGTTCAATACCAGCTTTTAATGTAATTGTTGATGAAGGACAAGTACCACATGCACCTAAAAGGCGAAGTTTAACAATTCCATCTTCAACATCTACTAATTCACAATCGCCACCATCTCTTAATAAGAATGGGCGTAATTTTTCTAACACTTCATTCACAGCATCAAACATTGTTTGTTGTTCAGTTGTCATTTTAACTCCTTTCGAGTAAATGTAGTGGTTTACTCTAACTTTTTTAGTATAATCAATATAGCATATAAATATGATAGTTTAAAGGGGGATGTATTATAAATGATAAATGTTATCATTTACGGTGCAGATGTTGTGTGTGCAAGTTGTGTTAATGCACCGACGTCAAAAGATATTTATGACTGGGTTCAACCGAATTTAGATCGAAAGTTTCCGGACTTACAATTTAACTATAATTATATCGACATTAATAAATCTGAAAACTTAACAGATCATGATGAAAATATCATTGAACAGATTAACAATGATGAGTTATTCTATCCGTTAATTACGATGGATGATGAAATTGTGGCTGATGGATATATTCAATTACCACAGGTTACTAAATTCGTAGAAGAACATTATGTAAAATAAAACGATTAGGATGACCTAATCGTTTTATTTTATCCATTGTGATATTTATATAACCATAAAACACCTGACTTCATTAATCTTGCGAGTCTTCCAGTCACTGTTTTCTCCATTAAATAAGCAAAGCCTTCTTTTTCTCCTAAAGATCCCATAAACCCTTGTAATTTTAATTCTGGCATAACTTCAGGTAGTGGTTTATCTGACCAGATCATTTTCATTACATCGATGATTTGTTCTGCCTGAACTTCAGCAAGTTGTGCACTTGGTGCATGTGGTAATGCAGCACAATCGCCAACGACATAAACATTTGGATGCATCGGGATTTGATGATATTGATTTAATTTAACACGATTACCATCACCGATTTCCACTGGCAGGTTACGTACAATTTCAACAGGTTGTATACCTGCAGTCCATACACAAATATCTACTGAATATGAAATGTCATTATTATAAAGCATACCAGGTTCAACTTTAACAACATTTGAATTAGGTATAACTTCAACATCGTTCTTATCAAACCATTTCTTAACGTAGTTACTTAATTTCTCAGGGAAAGCTGGTAATATTCTTTCACCTCTGTCAAATAGTTGTATCTTTAAATCTTTTCTTGATTCACGTAATTCACTTGCAAGTTCAATACCACTTAAACCAGCTCCTACGATTCCCACTGTAGAGCCAGATGGCAAGTCAGCTATCGACTGATAAGTTTTACGTGCTTTTGTCATTGTCTGTATGCTGTATGTATATTCTTCTGCACCAGGAACGTTATGATATTTGTCTTCACAACCAAGACCAATTACTAACTCATCATAATCTACATGATTTTCACCGATAGACACAATTTGCTTTTCAAGGTCTATTTGTGTAACTTCTCCATAGACGATATTTAAGCGCTTATCTTGTGGAAATTCTACACGTACATCTTTATCTGATTCTGTTCCGGCAGCAAGTGCATAAAACTCTGTCTTTAAACCATGAAATGGAATCTTATCGATTAATGTGATATTGTATTCCGCTGGTAATGTATTCGGCAGAAGTCTTTGCATAATACGCATATTACCATAGCCCCCACCAAGTAATACTAAATTTTTCATTGTTTTAATCCCCTTCGTAAGTCAAAGTTCTATTGTTTTTCCTCAATCTAAATTATAATATAGATTACCATTAAATTATAGCGATTATATAATACTAACGATAACAAAAGTTGATATAAAATGATAAGTAAAAGTTATCATTATTAAGGAAGATGAAAATGAATCCAATTGTGGAGTTTTGTATTTCAAATTTAGCCAAAGGCAGTCAAAGTGTGTTTGATGAATTATCTAATGATCCAAATATTGATGTGTTAGACTATGGTTGTCTAACATATTGTGGACAGTGTAATGATAGTCTTTATGCGCTTGTTAACGGGGATATCGTAACAGGCGACACACCAGAACTATTAAAACAAAATATATATAAACATATCGAAGAATCATGGTTATTTTAAGGAGGAATTTATTATGAGTACTGTAATTTTAACAGAAGCAGCTGCATATGAAGTTAAATCAATGATGGAAAGCAATGGGTTACCGAACGGTTACCTACGAATTTCGGTAAAAGGTGGCGGCTGTACTGGTTTATCATACGGTATGAGCGCTGAAGAAAGTCCTGACGAAAATGATGAAGTTTTAGATTATTATGGTGTGAAAGTATTAGTAGATAAAGCAGATGCGCCGATATTAAATGGAACGACTGTAGATTTTAAACAATCATTAATGGGTGGTGGATTTGCAATTGAAAATCCTAATGCGATTGCAGCTTGTGGATGTGGTAGTTCATTTAGAACAAAAGATGTCGCAGGTACACCAGAAAATTGTTAAGCGTCTGTATAATAATATTCACAATTCACTTGTATTTATAGTATAAAAGTCTTAATATATAAGTTGGAATATTCAAAAATAACTTTGTGACAAAAATCACATTTTATTAATTGAAAGATTAATATATTAAAAAATTTATTGAGAATGGGTGAATACAAATGGGATTTGAAAGAAAAAAAGTAGTTGTATTAGGTGGAGGTTATGCAGGTCTTCAAACTGTAACCAAATTACAGAAATTAGTTTCTTCACAGGATTGTGATATTACATTAATCAACAAAAACGAATATCACTATGAATCAACTTGGTTGCATGAAGCTTCAGCTGGTACACGTGAATATCAGGATTGTTTATATCCTATCGCAAGCGTTTTAAATCATTCAAAAGTAGACTTCGT